>LUMH01000232.1_pt1 | contig 17459 bp, 26 predicted proteins | sample 730001 | NCBI WGS metagenome assembly LUMH01 (sample SAMN03860268, study PRJNA289734) | marine metagenome | biome: seawater column; feature: ocean; material: water; isolation source: Red Sea water column Station 34 - depth 25m | place: Saudi Arabia: Red Sea | collected 2011-10-15 | depth 25 m
ATTTATATCTTGCACACCCATTTGTTGTCCTAACTGACCAAGAGCCGCGGTTTGTGTACCAAGACCCGCGACAGTTTGACCCAACTGTCCAGTAAGTTGTGCTTGTTTTAATTGTTGTTGTGCTGCTTGTTGAGCTAAGTTCTGTGCTTGTTGAAAACCTTGTGATCTTAATTGTGCACCAGTTCTTGCTTGTTGATCCATGACATTTCTTGCAATTTCACCTTGTGCAATACCTTGTCTTGAACCACCAAATGCACCAGCGCCCACGGCACTTGCTGCTAATTGATTCTGTTGCATAGCACCTTGTCTTGCTATGTCGGCTTGTGTTGCTGCAATGACATCTTCTGTATAAGGATCCATAAACTGTTGATAGTCAGTTGGAGAAAAACCAGCACCTGCAACGTAGTTTTGTGCAGTTCCTAACTGTCCAATGCCTTGTCCAATGGCTTGTGCTCCTTGTTGCAGAAAAGGTTGAAAAGAGCCAACACCTTGAAGTGCTGATGTTATTGCTTGTTGTTGTCCTTGAGAAAGATCTGCTAGTTTTGATGGAGCAAAAGGCATAGTGCCGTCATCTGCTAGATTCTTTGCACTCTTAAAAATATTTGCTAAAAAGTCCTCTTGAAACTTTGGTAGTCTTGCTTCTTGTATAACTGTTTGTGTAGCCATTATGCGACCCTCTCTAGTTCAGACATCATTTCATACATTCTTGCAGCTCCGATGTCTCTGTCTCCACCACCTGCTCCTCTAACTGCCTTTGCAGTTAGTACAAATTCACCATCTGATAGCCTTGCTGGTACAGAATCACTTGTGCCTGTTCCAGGTCCGTTTACCTCACCACCACTAGCAGAGAATATTGGGTCTATACCTACTTCTCTGTCTCTTGGCATAATACCTTGCTTTTCTCTTAGGTCTTCAAAATACTTCTTTCTCTCTTCATCATCATCTAGATCATAACTCTTATCGCCAATAATGCCAATACCTAACATAGATTCACCAACTGGATCTGGTCTTCGTTTAAATTTTTGTTGTTCTGGCTCTTCTGCACCTAGTGCTGCAAGAGTCCCAATACCTGCGGAAGTTATATATGAGTTTTCTTTTGCAAAATCGATTGCCTTGTTAAAAAAACTTGGAGTATCTGCTGACTTTACTGCTATATCTGCCAGTTCACCAGTTGCCATGGCTCCAGATCCATATTGTGTGGGAAGTGCCGCGGCTTTTGGAGTGAAAAAACTACCACTCGTAGCGTATCCACCAATACCACCAAGAAGTGCCGCCTTCAATGCGTCATCTGTGTCATAACCTGCAGCGAGTGATCCTATACCAGCACCCAAAGCAGAACCTATGGCAGCAGAACCGAGTGGACCACCAAGAGCAAAACCGATGGTTCCACCTATAACTGGCGCTGCTTTCTTAAGAATCTTTTTAAAACTTTTAAAAATACCCATGATTCAATACTCTATCAATAATTACACTTTTGTTCAATGTTATATTCTAGTTATCGCACTCGTTGTTACTCTTGTTTTAGACAATTCTTGAATACTAGCTACAACATGCAATCTGTTTGCAGTTGCGGCCTGCACTTTTAATATCTCTCCACTCTGCAATATTAAATCTTTTGTAAGTAATTCTACAGTTGTGTTAGCTCCCACGGCTTTGACTTTGAATAAACTAAATGTGTCACTGCCACTTACAAGTGTAACTGTTATCGTGTCTGCATTTCCACTGTCCTCTGATACTAGTATAGAGTTAACAACGGCTGCATTGAAATCGGCATCACTAGGAACTGTAAACAAAACTGTATCATTTGTTGTAGTTAAATCTACTTTTGCGTTTGTTATACCTTGAATATACTGAGGAATACTGGTTATAAGCATTAGCGTCTACCATCCTCTCTTATATCTACTCTAGGTGTGCCTAATTTATATTTTGTTCCTAGTGATGTGGAATCAATTCTTAAAGCAAAAGATCTACCTCGTAAACGATAATTTAACTTTTCTGTAAATTGTTCTACTGGACTAGTTGCAGATCTTTGTGCTGTATTAGATGTTGACTCATTAAAGTTAGCACCAGGATTATTTCTTGATTTCATAGTAAAGGCTACGTCTGGATTAACACTCGTAGATCCGTTGAATGTAATGTCTGGAATAACTTGCTTTATAAACAAGAACTTATCGCCTTCTCCTATATCAATAGCTGAAGATTCAATGAATGATGTCATAGCAGATCCATCATCATCAAATCCTACTTCATGGTTGTAAAGATACTGATTACCAGTGGCTTGTGGTAAGTTTCTTATACCTCTATCGAGCCATGCTTGTCTTACAAGTGTGCCATAGTACCAAACTTTTTCTAAATAATTATAGGCAACATACTTATCTATTTCTGTACCAGCAGATGACGGATAAAACCACAAGATCTCACTAAATTCAGAATTAAGTCCTACATGCACCTTGTCTCGTTCTTCAAAGTTAAAATCTAAAAACACTTTGTCTTTAACTGTGCATGGTAGTTGTATTGTTTGACCACCAGAATAAACGTAGAACGTATCTACACCCATCCAAAACACTGCATCTTCAACAGCTATTGCAGAAAAAGGACTCATTATAGTTATGTTCTTTGATAGTTCTTGCAAACCAAATGTAAATGGTGGACCTATGAACTTCATAGCGTGTAGTGTTTTATTAGTGAAGACGAGTATCTGTTGTTTTGTTTCAACAGCTTGTACGAAGGTAGATCCACCACCTAACCTTAAATCACCTGCTGTGTTTGTAGCAGTTGGAAAGAAATCCACTGGGTTTTCTTGTGAAGAAAAACGTATCAACAATGGATCTTGTACTCCATTTCCTTGTGTAGCAGACGAGTTTGCACCTAATCCATCACAACCAAACACGATAACATGTCGGTCTTGGTCTGATACAAGAACTTGTTTAGCAATAGTTGGCACACTTGTTTCTCCAGAATATGTGCTCGTTGCACTAAGCTCTACCGCTCTGGTGCCTAAACCATTTGTTTTGTCCCAGTAAAATAATCCACCATCTCTTGGATTTATAATTATGTCTTCACCAAAATTATCATGTGACCATAATCTAATCTGTGCTCCAGGAACCGTGACACTTGCTGCATTACCCCATCCAACAAAGTCATTAGCAGAGTCTGCATTACCAGTTGCTAATCTTACAAGTGTATTATCTGCATGTGTTGCTGCGGCTGTACCACTTGCACCTCTAGTTGATGGACCTCCACCAGTTCCTAAAGTGTTAGTGCTTATTGTACCGACAGTAATTAGTTCTTCTTCTATTAATATCAAATCACCAGCCGTGATTCCTGTTGCACTGTCCACATCTATTGCAGTTTCACTTGCATCCAAGGCTTCTGCTAATTGTGTTGCCAAAGCACCAGATGTTGTACCACTCCACTGACCAGCACCCCAACCAGTTCCACCAACTGTATTATCAAGTCCTACGTTTATTTGAAAATCTAAAGTAACACTTCCTGAACTTTTTGCTATTCCTGTCTCAGCTCTAGTGGCATCACTTCCAACATCTATTTTAAATGCATTAGAACTTACAAGTTCTATTATCTGATGTTCTTTCCCATTAGAGTCTCCAATAGCAGATGCAGGTATTCCACCAACTGCATCTGCCCCATTAGCATTTGTTATTGTAACAAAATCGTTAACATTTGCACCATGAGCGTTAGAATTAACAATAACTTGTGATGCTGTGCCACTAGTGGTATTTGTTGTAAAAGTAACATTAGTTGTTACTGTTGATCTAATCGGTGTAATATCATTAAATGTCTGACCCTCTTCTATGTAGTATTTAAGATGTGTGCCAATACCCATGAAGTCAGAGCCATCAAGAGCCACCCAGTTATGTAATCTTCTAGCACTACCTAGATACTGATTAGGACTATATTTCTCCCAACCACCAAACTTTTCTGGAAAACCAAACCTAAATCTTACTTTGTCACCATCAACAAACCCACCTTCATTACTGTAAGATGTAATATCAGATATGATACCAGGTTTAAATTTCAAAGCTGTCATCGGCATTAGAACGCACTCACTGATTTAGTTCCAGTATAAGCATCTTCGTTGACAGTACCAGTACCATCGTTTATTTCTTTCAAGGCAAAAGGTCTGCTACTACCATCACTACCAGATATAGTACCAGTTAAACTAAAAGACCCATCTGTTGAATCTCTGTCCACAGTATTCGTAGCACCAGCAGATACTGTTGCACTAAACGGATCACTTCCAGATAAAACACATGATATTGATAAATTGTTCGTAAATATAAATCGTCTACCTGCTGTTGGACCTGTAACACTTACATTTTTAATTTGATTAAAAGCTCCACGACCACCTATTATTCTAACAACGGCTTTACCTGTGTTTGAATCTATAAACATTTCAATATCAAAACTACCTGAATTACCATTATTTACACCAACTAAAGCATCATCCCATTTCATAAAACGATATGTAGCACCTGCATGAGAGTGAGTTGTATTTGTGCTTGGTCGTTTTGAAGTGCCACCATCAAATGTGCTTGTGCCTCCTGTCCCACCAGAAGTTGAAGGACCTGAAATACGACCACTTATTGGTGTACCATCTTCCATAAAAGCATGAGTAAAAGACATTCCAAAATCAGATCTATCTATGTTGTCAAGTCCTACCCCACCAAAAAGAGTTGTAAAACCCGTTGTATAATATGTTTCATTAACTAGACCAGTAGTGTTAGATGAATCTTGTGGTCTTCTAATAGTTGTGTTTCCATCACCAAAACTAACACCACCACCAGATCCAGAAGAAGCACCAGAACCTCTACTATCACTAACTAAAGCAGTATCAAAAGTATGTGTGTCAGTCTGTACAACAACTGTAGAATTATCTGCTTCACTTATTGTAGTTGTTCCAGAGTTACTAGTTGAACTTTGTGATGACGTAAATGTTTTTAGTGTAGATTGTACGTTACCACTTCCTTTTAACTCAAGTGTTGTACTAGAATTTGTTGTCAATGGTGATCCACTAGAGTTAGTAATGTTATTACCATTTGTATCAAGTATTATTTTTTTATGTGCAGAATTATTATCTAAACTTAAATTACCACTAATATTATCTGAAAGTTTAAAAAACTGCACTGGAAGTTTAGTCTTATCACCAGCTTTAGTATTTAAACTACCACTTGAACTAACTTCAGTAAATCCTACGTTTGATATTAATGGTATTGCCATGTATCACCTAAAATTTAATTGATTCTACAAAAGTAAATATACTTCCATTTTGATTTATCGCTATTGCAAAAGACACAGAACTACCAAGACTTACACCTTGTGAATTAGATGGATAACTCAAAGTTAATGTATTAGATGAACTTGTTTTATCCACGATTATGTATTGACCTATCGCTAAACTGCCTATCGCTAAAGTTAAGGCTACGTTATTACTTGATGTATCTACTTTTTGATATATTGATTGAGCAGATCCAGGTGTAAGTGTAGCTGAAGAAGATGTTATGGCACTTGGCACTGTTACAAGATTAGCATTGAAGTATGTAGAAAATGTAGCGGCAGTGGTCTGTCTCATTGTGCCACCATCATTTGTTACAATACCATCACCTGCTGCAACTGCCGTAGTTCCTGCACTTGTGTCTCCATCGACAATATTTAATTCTGTTGCTGTCGATGATACGGCAGTACCACCCAATCTAAGTGTTGCCACATCAAGTGCAGATGTTACGTCAGTCACTGCTGCACCAGATCCTGCACCATCTGCAAATATAATTTTCTTTGATCCAGCAGGTACAGATACATTACCACCAGATCCTTGTGTAAATGTAGCAGTCTGACTCGTGCCGTTCTGCACTATATAAACTTTGTCTTGATCGTTAGGAGATATAGTTATTGTGTTTGTGCCAGATGGTGACCCACCTAAAACAAGAACTTTAAAACCACCATCTGATAACGTACCATCGCTAGTTGTTAAAGTATGACTTGTACCAGATAATGTGATAGCACCTACACCATTAATGGCTCTATCTAGTATATCTAGGTTGTTGTTGGTGGTTGTACCCCATGTACCAGCTTGTTCACCAGCACCTATCTTTTCAACCCCTAGATTTGATGTATATGTACTTGCCATGCTTACCTCACTATTTCTGTATATGTCTCTGTGCCACTAGGCGTAATCTCTGTCCATGTTTCTGTGCCACTTGGAGTTATTTCTGTATATGTTTCTGTTGTGGCATCTGTTACAACATCTTCGTATAGTATATCTCCAGATGATGTTTTTGTAAAATTCAAATCTTGAGAAGATATACCTGTAAGTATGGCAATACCATCTGTTGTCTGTGTAAACACGCTACTCATGGTTACATCAGTAAAGTTAACTATTTTTATATCTTCTGTGGTTTGTGTAAAACTAGAACTAACTTCTGCGTTTACACTACCAGTTATAAATATACCAGCAGTTGTTTGTGTAAAATTACCACTCAAAGATGAAACGCCTACAAGTGTTCCAGATCCTATGCTAGAGCTTGAGGCAAGAGCGTTCATCTCTGCTGTTGCTAATTGTAATACGCCACCAACATCAGCGATGGCGGCTTCAGCAATGGCAGCATGACCCAACATTAGTCAGCATCCTCTATTGTGTTGCCTTCAGCTACCCATTTTAAATACTCTTGATAGTCTTTATTATCCGTATCTTTTGGAATAAAAGCACCATCTTCTTTTCTTAGAATACAATCTATAGGACCACTCCCTATAGCTTCAGGAAAATTTCCAAGTGATTTATAAGTATATGTCATTTAAAGCTCCGCATCGTAAACTGCTGATGTCATCATATATATAGTTGTACCATCATAATCAGACGCTTGATATGCCTGCCATCGATTTCGACCAGTGCTAAAAGCAGTAGGTGAACCATTATTAACAGTTACCGTTCCTGTAGGAGCAGCTCTCATAGTAACAGGAAACCAATCATCATATAACTTATAATTTGCATGGTATTGTTGTGCTCTAGGTCCAGATGTTCCTCCCATCACATGTTGATAATAATACCTCTGGCATAAACCTAGTTCTTCTCCAAATGACCTATGCTCAAATGGTGTGGCTTGTGAGCCTACTTCTAGTTGTATGCCTGTAATTTCTATTTCGTTGTCAGTTGATGCAAAAATACTTCCTATTCCTGCTGCTCTGTTTGCATTTGTTATGGGTGCTAAAGATGCACTCATAGTTCCACTCGAATATGTACTTCCTGCATGAAGCCAAAAATTTACCTGCAATTCACTTGAATTGTCATTGTCTATTTGCGTACTAGAAGCTGCTGGAACAGTAAAGGTATATCTTGCCCATGATGTTCCAATAGTGTGTAATTTACTCGCACTTCTATTTGTTCCATTTGTAAGATTTATTTCTGTTGCTATTGCTCTACTTGCATTTGATTTTGCATAGAATGATAAAGTAAAAGCTCTTGTTGTTGTGCTTGTTGCTTTAAGCTGTTGTACGTTAAAACCTTCCACAGGATGTTGTATTAATAATGCTTCACCTGCAGCAATAGAAGTATCTGCTGTAGTGCAGTCAATTTTAAGAGCATTTGAAAACCCTTCTAAATCTGTAACAGTAGATTGTGACATGGTATATCTACCTGCTGTTGCGTCAGCACCAGCATATGCAGCATATCTGTCTACAGTAGTATAACCAGCAGTAGTAGCACCTAATCCACTAGAGCTTGTACCCCTCTGTGCCAATTGCATAGCACCATTAATTATAATGTTTTTCCTACCAATCTGACTGTTGTCTAGGACTTCACCCATCTTTGCTAATTCTGCTGCTTTGGTCATTCACCTTTCTCCAATGCTATCACTTTTGCTTCAAGTGTATCTATTCTTGTAAGTGCTTCTTGTAATGTTTTTGTTAAAAGAGGTACAAGTTTACTTTGGTCTATGCCTTGTGGAGCAATCTTTGATGCTTCTTTTACATCACCAACTTTTTTACCATTAGGTATCTCATCACCATTAGCATAAAGAACCTCCTTTGTCATAGCATCTTTTTCGCCAGTTATGGCTTCTGGTACAATATCTGAAACTTCGTGTGCTAAAAAACCATCAACTGTTGTATTTGTTTCATCTGCAATAAAATTAAATCTTGCAGGTTTTAATTGTTTCAATCTTGATGTTGCATCAAAATTGTAACTTACATTTTCTTTTAATCTGTAGTCTGAGGAAGTATTAAATGCAGTAGCAGATACGTTAGCTTTTATAGTACCAACTTCAGAATTTGAGTTGTTTAAAATTTGTACCATAGTTGCAGTTTGACCACTTCTAGCTTGGTCATGTCGTATTTGTAAAACAACTTCATCTGCATTTTGATTATGATTAAATTTAACTAAAGGTGCATTTTGACCTCTTACTTCTAATGAAGCATCAGAGGTAAAACTAGCCTGTCCATCAGAAGTAATTTGCATACGACCATTTGCATCAATACGCATACGTTCCGTGTTATTAGTGTGAAACGTCATAAATGTATTTTCTCTTTGAACTAATTCAACACCACTATTGTCATCTCGTACAAAAATATCAAAACCATCACTACTAGTAGCACCACTAGAATTACCAGATATTTTTAATCCTGTATTTGAGCCACCTGCAATATGAAGTTGTCTTTGTGGACTATCAGTGCCAATACCAACTTGGTCGTTACCAGCATCAACAACAAGCATATTTGCGTTACCATCTGATTCAACACGAAAATCTATATCCTTACTATCTTCATTGAAAACAATGTTACTGTTGTCCATTTTAAATAATTGAACATCACTTCCTGCAACTTTGCCTTCAAATGTCATTCTGAAATCTTCAGTGCCATCACTTGCGTCTACAATACGAGTTTTAAGAACCCCATACTCTATCTTTTCTCCTGCGTCATTTTCTGCTTGAAAAGATATTGTTCCTACAAAATCATTATCAGCAGGACTAGCACTATTCCTATAAAGCTCTAATTCAGGACCTGAATTTGCATCTGCATCAGTTGAAACTAAATTTAAGTTTACTGAATTATCAGCAGTTGTTATTGTTACTGGATTATCAAACGTACCACCATCTGCTTTGCTTACAGTGTCTGCGGCACTAAAGGCATCAAAAACTATTATTTCTATAAGGTCATCAACTGACGCTCCTTGAGCTAAAACAATAGCTGTGCCACTCGTAGATGTGTAGTCGGCATCACCTAACTTTACACCATTTTGATATACGTCAACAAAGTTCGAGTCAGTGTAACTTAATGTTGCACCCTCTGATCCTGCACCACTGAAACTAGTTTGCCCAGCAGTGGCAGTATAAGTGTGCTTTTTTCTAACTCCAAATTGTGGACTAACTCCTATGTATGGCATAAATGATCTCCTAACATACTAAGTAACCTGAAAAAAATGTATTGTTGCCTCCAATTACATCTAATTGAGCAGTTCCGAGACTTGGCAAATAAATTCTAATCTGGCAAGTATCTCCTGCATCCATATCTGCAAGAACTGAACCAGTAAATGTAATATAATCTAAATCTGCATCAAATCCATTATTAGTCCAAATAAATGAGTACAATTTGTTACTTGTAAAAATTTGTGGAGCAGTATATTGAGTAGTAATATCTACTTGGCAGAGTATATACAAGGAGCCTAAGTCATTTTTTGCAAGGTTTGATGCCGTCATTGGAGACGAAGCACACCTGTATAAAGCAAAATCATTGTCGGGTATCCTCACCAAGATGCTTGATACTAAGTATCGTGTCGGTCTAACAGGGACACTTGATGGGTTGCAAACCCACCAACTAGTATTAGAAGGTCTCTTTGGTAGTGTCAACCAAATGCATTACCATCAAATACAATTTTAGTATCATTAGCTGTTCCATCACCTAATGTTCCTAATCCATTGCCTATTACTTTTGTTAATGCCATTAGTTACTCCTAGCTTATGCCACTTGCATCATCTCTTTGTTTGCGTGTCTTATAGTCACTTCTTGCAGTTACAAGTGCAACAAAGTCTGCTTGGTTGCTTGGTATGGGGTCTGTGAAGCTACTGTCGTTCATTAACTTTGTAGTCCATTGTTGTTGCATACGTTTCCAACAATTATTTATCTTACCTGTAATCGCATTATCTAACCAAGCATCTATACCTGCGTTGTCTGATACATCGTTGTATAAATCATTAGACAGAATCTTCTGTTGTAAATCTGTTAATGTTATTGTCTTTGTGTGATTTGCCATTTAATATGTATATTCTGGATTACCATCAATATCACTTTGTTGTGTTCCACCACTTTGTAATACTTGTGCAACACAAATATCATTTTCGTCCATATCTGCAAGAATAACTACATTAAAAGTTCTATAACTTAAATCTGATGAAAAATTAGGGTCTATAATATGTCTGTAAGTTTCATTAGATGTACCAATATTGATAATATAATAAGTTGCCGCTGTATCTATAGAATTAATTCTTACAGTTAGATTAAAAGAATATTTACCAGTTACTGGTGCAGTAAAAGTTCCGTTTGATGTATTAAAATTTGTACCAGTATCAAATCTTTCATGAGTAAAAGGTAATGAAACAGCTGAGGGAGTATTATCAAAATTTGTAATCCCAGTGGCGTTAAAATGAGCAGAGAAAGCAGGTTGATTTGGCATTGTTACAGCACCACTATTACTAATTCTCATTCTCTCATTTATGCCATCAGAACCTCTTGTGATAAATCGTAAATCAGCCCTATCACTAGCAGTAGATGTACTTTGAATTGATGCTATGCCTGAACCAGATGACCTATGTACAAAAGTAAGTCCTGTTGCTGTTCTATTAGATGTATCATCATGATTTACTGTTTGAATACCTGCAAAAGTACCAATATTCGTTCCATCATAAACAGTTGCAAATGCTTGTGAATTTTGAATTTGTATGCCAGTAGTCCCTGCACTTCCAGAGTCATTATCTCCTACATCTAATGGAACACTTGGACTCGCAGTTCCTATGCCCACACGATTATTTGAGGCATCTACTTTTAATGTAGATGTATCAAATGTAGCATCACCTGTAACATTAAGTGTTGAACTAAATGTACCATCTGTTGCTTGTAGTGATGAGGTAGATGGATGGTCAACTGTAGCCACAGTTCTAAATAGATAGTACACAAAGATGTTGTTACCTGCATTGCTTGATGGTGCAGCAGTAAATGTAAGTGTAGTTCCATTGCTTACTGCATATGCTACAGATGGCTCTTGTATAACACCATCTACAGATACAAGTATGTCCTCGTCAGACCCTACTGAGTGTTCTAATGTAAATGCAGTTGTAGAACCATCACCAGAAAACTGTGTAGCTGCTTTACTTGCTACAAATCTATTACCTGCTGTGTTACCTAAATATGGCATTATGTGATCTCCATATAACTCATGGTCACTGATAGCTTATCTGCAACAGAACAATCTATCTTTACTATATCTCCTACATTTAAAACTATCTTGTTTCCCGACATGATCTCAACTGATGATCCAACTGGCACTGGTATGTCCTTGACAATATGAGCCGTGGTGTTTTGTGTCTGTGATGTTTGTGTAGTTGTACTCACAAGTTGAACTGTACCAGTAACTTGTGCTGTATGCACATTAGCCAGTGTTAATCCTAATACAATAATTGTGCTACCAGACTGAACTGTATAAAGAGTTTCTGGCGTTCCAGCAGAGGCTGGAGCAACATCTCTTGTAATCACTTTGAATGTATTTGCCATATTATTATCCTAACGCTATTGCTAAAGCTGTAGCCTCATCTGCTGCTGCCGAAGCAGTTGTTGCACCTATATCAGACAATACTTCAGAGGCACTTCTGCCTTCTATACTTGTACCATCAACTCTTAAAAAATCATTATCTGCTATACCACTTGTTGCAACTAATACATTACCATTAGATATACCAGTTGATAATGTAGCAGTCGTTGTAACTGCTGTTCCATTTAATGTTATAGCATCTGCCTCTAACGTACCATCAAAGTCACCATCCACTGCATCTATATTACCTTTAAATACTGTGGCTGTTACTGTGCCACTGCTTGGATTGTAAGTTAAATTACCATCCATTTCTAATCCAACATTACCAGTGCTAGATGTAGCATCTTCGACAAATGTAATTAAGTTTTCTTCGTCAGTGCTTTCATTATCTGTGACTAATACATGAGCAGAGTTAGTTGCGTTTGTTACTGTTACACCTGCAATAACAGTGTTTAATGCGGTTCCGTTTACTGTAACCGCATCAGCTTCTAATGTGCCATCAACATCTACATCACCAGATATATCTAAATCTGCCATAACTGCTGTGCCAGTTATAGTAGGAGCAGTCAAACTTTTATTTGTTAATGTTTGAGTATGAGATTCTGATACTAATGTTGAATTGCTACCTGCTGGTAAAGTTAAAGTATTTGTTGCACCCACAGAGTGAGCTTGTGCAGTTAATGTTTGTGCATGAGCATTAGAACTTTCACAATAAAACTTAATCTGTGATGGTGATCCACTATTGGATTTAAGATCAATTAACCCACCTAATATTGTTAAGTCATCACCTACAGATAAGTCTGCACCTAGTGTTGCATTACCACTAGCATCTAAAAACACTGATTTAGATGCAGGTATTGTACAAAAGATTGTCTTTGTACCAGCACTAAAGTTAACTGCACTGTCACTATTTGAGCTACTGATAATTGTAGTTCTAGCTATAGTGCTAGAGTCACTGCTAAGTGTACCCAAACCAACTTCAAACTCTGCTGTGCCTGGTAACGTAACTGCATAGTATGTAGTATTACTGTTTCCAATACCAGCAGCAAAAGTTTCAAATCCAGTAACTGCACCACCTAATGTAAGTGTGCCAGTTCCAGTTGTGGTTGTAGTTTCTTTTACTCTATCGTTTAATACTAATGCCATTATTTAAGCTCTATTGTTAAGTTACCTGCATTGATTCTAAATATATCACCACTTGCTATTGCTTTACTTGCATCTAATGCTCCTATAAATAATACATTACCACCAGAGCCAACTACATCTAAACTAGCACTAGCTGCTGTTGTTACAAAGACATGTGTGATTGTATTATTAGTTCCACCAGATGCTGGAAATTCTATATTAGAGGCGTTTGTACAACTTTGTGTATCAGCAGATTCTGCTGTCAGTGTCCACCCAGAGGCTGCAACTTGTTGTCTTGCATAGTTTGTAAATGTAGCTTCTGTTATAGATGGATCTCCAGATTCACCAGTTGAGTCATTAAAATTTGATACTGCTGTTGCTAATCCGACATATATACCATCTCCAGGTGAACTAAACGATGCTGCGTTGTTTTTGAAAATAAAACTTAAAAGTCTATTTTCCAAGAAGGTGGTTGCTGCATTTGCTGTTGCCATTTTCTACTCCTATGTTCTCGGTCTCGATGGCAGACCAACTCTATAACCATCTGTGTTTTCTCTTGCCTCTCCAAGATCTTTTACTCTTTCTAAGTATTGTGTGAACAGTCCGTTATAGTTTTGTATCACATCTGGCTCACCTTTCATAAAAGTATAAGCCTCTACAAGAGATCCGTAAAGTAAAGCAAAAGGTGCGTTTGTACTAATCCATGTTGTTCCACTATCTGCACCAGCAGTTAAACTAGCTGGTCTATAAAAATAGTTTAATTGTATTGTATAATTACTATCGGGTGTAGGTGCTAGTATAAAGTTATCTTCATCAAATCTAGCATAATACTTAGGAAGTCCAGTTGTTGATGAAGCTGGTGTATATTCTCTTAAAAAATTTACATCTTTCTGTAATAAAAAACTTTCAGACCCAGAGGTAGTTATCTGTAAAGAAAATGATGCTAGATAATCAGTTGGCACTGTAAGAAACTCATCTGATGATGTTAATGCACTTGTTGCATTTTTTCTAAAATAGTCTAAGTCTACACTTTTTAGTATCTTTTCTTCGGCGGCTTTTACAAAATTAGATATGTTGTTTACAAAAGTTGTCTCTGAATTATCAGTGTAATCTTGTATTGCTGTAGTTAATGTCGCTTTTGTAAAACTCATTTATGTCCCCAATGTTACAGGTCCAGCAGTGACGGATCCACCACCACCTCTTATTCCTCCAGTTGTAGCAGTGCCACTACTTGCTGTAAACGTATATGTATTATCATCTACTTTGGTTATAGCATAACCAGATGAATTATTCAAAACAGTTGCTGTAAACCCATCAAAACCAGTCGCATCTCTAAATCTAACAGTGTCACTTGTTGATCTTCCATGTGATGGTTCTATAACTGTAATAGATGCACTACTAGCTGTAGATAAAAACGGATTCAGTCCTAACAAGTTTTCTACAGACACTTCTGTTCTTGAGTCAGGTCTTGGCTCGTATAATGCTGTTGGGTCTGGGCCTGGATAATTAGGCTCTAGTTGTGGATGTTTAGGCTCATACTCGTCTGGACCTACCTTAAGACCATTCCATTCTTTTCTCATCTCACGCAAACGATAACGAAAGCCAGACCGATCTGAATATCCGTATGCCTTTTTACCACTTGCGTACCTAGCCATTAGTACCTCAAGTATGAAATATTAGGTGTCAACTTCAACGGTGTACTGTTTGCATCTTCTGCCGCGGCTCTTTGAAACTCTTCTTCATATATGGCTTTTAGTATTTGTATTCTATCTGGTGCTTTTTTAATTGATATATAATAAGCAAGTCCAGCAGCCATACAAGGTAAGAACCTAAAAGGTGCGTCTGTCGTATTTACCAAAGCATCTGCATCTTGAATACGTCTTACATAATAGTAAACAAGAGTATAAGAAGCGTCTGGTGTAGACCAAAGAGTTATTGTGGGTGTTGTTTGTCTATCAAAAAAGTATTGACTTGGCTGTCCAGTATTACCTTTATTTGGTATTCTTAAATACTCACCACGACTCATTTGTGTAAGCGTAAAGTCAACATTGTTACTGTTTCTTAAGACAACTTCTAGTAAATCTACAAACTCACTATCCAATGTATATGTAGCTGTGCCAGACGAAACTGCTTTTGTTTCTTGTGTTACCGTCCACATGTTTAATCCTCTATTTGCCCAATCAGCAAACATAAGATTTAAGGAACGTCTAGCAGTTTTAGCATCATAGCCAGTTCTCATCTCCAAGCCACATCTTTCGTATGCCTCTTCGATAAGTTCTCCTACATCTAAATCAAAATCTCTTGAGCTTGAAGTTGCCACTAGACTTTACCACCTCTTCTCAACTTTTTAACACCAGCATCTCCTTTTAAGGTGATACCTTTTTTACCTTTACCAGCTTTTAGATTACGCTTTTGTGCAGGTGTTAATTTCATGCTGGTGTATTTACCAGACTTAGCCATCATTGGTCTTCTAGCAGTGCCACCACCCATTAATTTTTTAACGCCAGCATCTCCTTTTAAGGTAATGCCTTTTTTACCTTTACCTTTTTTAAGTTCCATTTTTTGTCGTGGTGTTAACCCACTTGGTTTTTTAGCCATCATTTTCTCCTTTTTCTAGTTAATGATTTCACTCTTCTAGGTTTACCAGCTGGTTGTCCTAATCTTTTCTTCTGTGCTATCCTACTACGTTTTTCAGTTGCTGTCATCTCTGATGCTGTCTTTGGTGTTTTTTTAGAAATACGTTTCGTTGGTCTACAATAAGGTGTGCCTCTTTTTTCACCCTTTTGACGACCACAAGGTTTACCAGTTCTTTGATCTTTCCAGTCTTCCTTGAACCATCTTTTGAGTGCTAAACCAGCTTTTGTTTTTCTAACTGCCATTATGCGTACTTTGTCTTTTTTCTTCTGTTTGACATGATAACACCACAACCTCGTGCTATGTTAGGATTACTTGGTTTTCTTTTAGTCATTTTTACGACTTTGCCTTCTTTGGCTTTCATTGACTGCTCTCTGTCAACTTTCTTTATAGCCGCCATCAAACCCCCTTCGGCTTTTTTCTTCTTTTTGCCACCAGTTCCGTAATTTGCAGCACCAACCTTTCTACATTTTGCGATGGCACCTGAGGCATAAGCTGATGGAAATACCTTATATCTAGCTTTTACTTTGTGATAACATGCGTCTTTTGGCATTACACTCTCCTTTTTTTATTACAAATACATGACCATTTTTTATGTTTACAGTACACGCAGTATTTAACTGGACTACCTCTTACCACTTCTCCTTTTTTTAGAGGCACAATGTGCTCTTTCAGAAAACCCTCTAGGTCTTGAGCAATCGATCTTTCTCTTCCTCTTGGCACTCCACTTTTTACCTCCAGGTTTGGAAATTTGTTTTGACATTGAACCCCGCGAGATCGCCATCATCTTTCCTTTTTACAAATTCTGTCCACAAGACTTTTATCATCTCGTTGTTTTCTTTTACTTTAACCTCTGTAATCGCAGTTCTTTTGTCAACTTCTACAAGCGTAGAAGTTGTCCAAAGAAAAAAAGAGGCAGTTATAGCACCTACGACACCACTAATAATATTTTTCAAAGTTAACACTTCCATCTTCTTCTTGCCTGTCTCAATCTACTATTAGGGTTTTTAGCTGCTTTTGGAAACTTTTTCATCTGGCCTGCACTTCTAGCACAGAATGACTTACGTCTTTTAGCTGCTTTACTCCCAGGTTTAACTTTACCAGTAACAGCAGTTTTTAACTTACTACCTGGATTATCTCTTCTATAACGAGCAACACCCGCCTTTGTCATTCCCGCTCCAGACTTAGTGGAGCGGAAATACTTTTTAGTTTTAGGTGGTTGCTTGTCTGGTTTTCTAGCCATTCAACCCTCTATGCGTAAAACACCGTAATGTTATCTGCAACATCCACTGTGTACTTAATAGAAGCTCCACTATCAAACAAAACACCTTGAGATGGAACTGTTCTATCTACAGTGTCGTTTGCAGTGCCTATTGTTCTAGATTTAAACAATGTCGTGCCACTTTCTGGAGATCCGTTTATAAACTCTACGTCTCCTGCTGTGCCACCAGACACAACTGCAAAACCCTTTATCCTAACTCGGTTAGCACCCTCTACGGCTTGAGCACATACAGAACCCGAACCAACAGATACATTTGCAGCATATTGTGCGGAGCAAGTAGCCGAAGTGATTGTTAAGAACAAGCTAGAACCTGCCACTGTTTCTGCCGAACCAGTGGAAGTAATAACTTCTGTTAAGGAGTCACCAAAAACATCCGTGCCAACAACTGTTACTGTCTTTCCATTGTCTCCAGTTCCAGTTGTTGTTACCGTAACATTTCTTGCCGTACCATTTGCATGTGTAGTGTTAGCTAAAGTAAAAGCGGCAGTTGGTCTAGCGGCAGCTGCTATTCTTGTCGTACTCGCAGCGTTTTCATCGCTTATTGTCAATGCTCGTACATCTGATATACTCGACATATTACTCTCCTAACTATGCTTCGTAACCCATTAA
>LUMH01000173.1_pt1 | contig 17421 bp, 23 predicted proteins | sample 730001 | NCBI WGS metagenome assembly LUMH01 (sample SAMN03860268, study PRJNA289734) | marine metagenome | biome: seawater column; feature: ocean; material: water; isolation source: Red Sea water column Station 34 - depth 25m | place: Saudi Arabia: Red Sea | collected 2011-10-15 | depth 25 m
ACCGAGCATCGTACCATCGCCACTGAATTCCAGCTGGCTTTCCGTTTTCTGACGTTGATGGAATGTTCTTATATTTTCCGCAGCTTGTTCCAAAACCTTGCGCAGTTCGGGATCCAACTCCTGGAGAGCTGATTGGAGATCTTCAGGTTGGACCCGGATTGAATCAAGCTCTATTCCATCAAATCGGTAGGTCAGCTTCTTGAGCGCGGAATCACCATGATTTCGCACTTCTTCAAGAATCTCTGTGACTTTTGAGGAGATATCCTCTGTGACTGTGGAGGGAAGTTGAGCAAGATAATCCTGATAATTGTCAAATAGTTTGACTTCCATCATCTAAGAAATATTTACGATTAACCAATTTATGGAAAAACAGTTCCACACCAATGATTATTTTAGCTGAGAGAAAAATCGAAGGGCAGTTTTTTCTGAAACAACCCTTGAGATCAGGCGACGAGTTTTTGGGCTTCCTGGAATTGAACCGAGACAGTCTTGGAAATACCCGGATTTTCCATCGTCACTCCATAAAGCAGATCCCCAATTTCCATGGTTTTCTTGTTATGGGTGATGACAATGAACTGCGCATTATCGGTCAGGCTCTGGATGAGTCTGTTGAAGCGGACCACATTTGCATCGTCAAGGGGAGCATCGACCTCGTCCAACAAGCAGAAGGGACTCGGCTTGATGAGAAAGATGGCAAAGATCAGGGAAATTGCCGTCAGCGCTTTCTCACCACCTGAGAGAAGGTTCAGGTTCTGAAGTTTTTTTCCAGGAGGCTGTGCGACAATATCAATGCCTGCGTCGAGCAAATCCTCGGACTCGGTAAGAACCATGCTCGCATCACCACCTTCAAAAAGAGTCTGGAAGACTTCCCTGAATTTCACATTCACCTGATCGAACATTTCTCGAAAACGACGCCTAGATTCGTTATTGATATCGCGGATTGTTTTTTTCAGGTCATCGGTTGCCTGCTGAAGATCTTCCGACTGAGTTGAAAGGAACCCGATCCGTTCCATTAATGCCTCGTATTCTTCAGGAGCACTGAGATTTACATTTCCCATCGAGCTGATCCGTGCCTTTAGGCTTCTGGATTCTCGGCTGAGGGCGGCCTGATCCAAGGTATCCGCATCAATTTCTTTCATCAGTTCCTCAGGAGAATGATCGCTGATTTCAGCCAGCTGTGTCTCCAGCTGTTCACGAAGCATCCTGAATTCCGTTTGCTTCAGGGACTGCTGATGCAGTGCTTCGTTGGATGCTTCCAGTTGCTGACGGATTTCCTGCAGTTGTTGATTTTGGAGATGATGTTCTTCGTTCTTTCGTTCCTGAAGTTCAAGTTCCGTATCGAGTTCCCCTTTAAGCAACTCACGCTGCTCCAGCATCTGGTCGAAAGAAGCATCGATTTCCATGATCCTTTGTTCGCTTTTCTGGAGTTTCTGATCTCCCTCATCTCGTAAATTCAATAGGGATTCGATGCGTCTTTCACATTCAAGATGCTCGCGCTGAAGTCGCTGTTCATTTTCGACCAGGTTTTTCTGCTGTTCGAGGGCTTCTGTCAGGGCCACCTTTTGGTCAAGCAGCTTCGTTGAAATTTCTTCAACCCTCTGCTTTTGCACCTCAATCCGTTCTTCCTGAAGCATCAACTCTTCATCGAGTTCACGACGTTGATTTTCCAGAGATGCAAGAGAATCATTGACAGATTCCTGCCGTTTCTGATGGATCTCTATTTCATCCTCTAAGCGATCCAAGTCATTCTGGTTTTGTTCAAGCATCTGTCCCAGGCGTTTGTATTCAAGCTGGTGATGCTCAAGTTCTTTACTCAGACTCAACCATTCCAACTCGGTTTCACGCTGAGATTTGAGTTGCTGCTGCTGTTCGGTGCGCAGTTCAGAAAGTTTCAACTGCTTCTGTTCGAGTTCCTCCTCCAACCTTATACAATGCTGCTGAAGTTTTTCTGCCTCCTCCTCGAGTTCGCTGATTTCCTGCTGGCGTTTGAGGAACCCCAGGGTAGGCGTCCCGGCTTTCCCGATTCCTGCAGCGATTTCCGAAAGCCTCGAACCGTTTGCTGAAAGCCATTCAAACGTTGATCCGGTCCATTCGTTATCCAACCTGTTCCAGAAATGAGCAGAATCGTCATCCAATAAAAATCGGGAAAAGAAACGGTTTCCCCAGGATTCAAACTCTCCACGGAATTCAAGAAAATCCTTCAGACTCAACTGCTCCGTGGGACGGTCAGATTCTGTCGGAAGCCGGTCAAGAGCGATGAATTTCATTGCACCCAGCCCCTGACTTTCACAAAAACTTTCAACTTTTGAGAACTGATCCTTGCTTTTCAGCACCACCCAGTCCAACACTTCGGCCATGACTGAGGCACCCTGTTCAAGGGCTTCGGTCTCCGCATTGATGAAATCCGCAACGACTCCCAAAACTCCGAAACTCTGGGCTTTTGCAGGGTCTTCCTGCATCAGGTGCATGAAGGTTTTGACACTGTCACTGAATCCTTCGTAACTGTGCTGGATTTGAACCAGGGATTCGAGGCGGGAACGGATCACACTTTGCTGGTATTGTTCTTCGACGAGTTTGGTTTCTTCCTCTTCAATCAACTCGGAATCTGTTTCAATGGTTTGTCCCAGATGCTGGAGTTGTTCCTCAATCAGGTCCAGTTGCTGTCTGAGACTGAGTGTTTTTTCTTCTGCACTGTCCCGTTTTTTCCCTGCATCCTCATGAAGCATTCGGTGTGAATCATCCTGCTGTTTCAATTTTTGCTGCCGTTCGAGCAGGGATTCCAATCTTTCGTTGAGAAAACTGTCCTGGTTGGTTTGACTGGTCAATTCAGTGTGAATCTTCAGCAACTTCTTCTGCAATTGCTGCTGGAGATCGGTCACTTCCTGAAGTTCCGTTTCCCGTTCCAGTTTTTCCTGCTCAAATTCACTCAAAGATTCTTGAGCCGTTTCAACCCTTGTTTTCAGCTGATCGGCCAGGGAACTTCCCTGATTCCGGTCCCCTTCCAGAAACTTCAGTTTGTCCTGAAGCTCCGCAAGTTCTTCAGCCTGTCTTTGCTGCTGTTCATTGACATTTTCCAGATTCTGGCGTTCAAGGTTCCGCTGATTTTCTGCTTCCTGAATTTCTCTCTCTTTTTCATAAACCTTTTCACGCCGCTGCTGAATTTCCGCACCACGCTGCGTTTGCTCAAGACTCAACTGTTGCAGTCTAGTTTCCTCTGCAGCCAAGTCATTTTGTACATCCTGATGTTTTTGACGGTATTCCTCGATGCTCTGACTCGATTGCTTTTCATTCGCCCCCGCTTGATGCCAATTGAGGCATAGCAATTGTTTCTCGATGAGACTGCTCTCTTCTTTGAGGCTGATGAAGGACCTCGCCCGTTCCACCTGATCACGGAGGCCTTCCTCCTGTTCCCGTAAAGCACCCAGAACATCGTTCACCCGCAAGAGATTCTGGAGGGTTTCCTCCATCCGACGTTCGGCAGCCTCCCTTTTGATTCGGAATTTCACAATGCCGGCCGCATCATCAATCAATACCCTGCGGTCCGCAGGACGGGCACTGACGATTTCTCCAACCCGTCCCTGTTCCACAATTGAATATCCCGTTCCACCAACTCCGGTATCCATAAAGAGTTCCCGGATGTCTTTCAGCCGGACCGGAGTTTTGTTGATCATGTAGACGCTCTCTCCGGAACGATAAAGCCGACGGGTTATCGCAATTTCGGTGTACTGTTCATAGTTCCGGATCGTATCACCTTCGGTGTTGGTAAAAGTCAGGGTCACTTCCGCCATGCCCATCGGTTTTTGGTAGGAACTTCCGTTGAAGATCACATCTTCCATTGAACCGCCCCTCAGGTGTTTCGGCCGTTGTTCTCCCAAAACCCAGCGGATTGCATCCACCACATTGCTCTTGCCGCAACCATTGGGACCAATAACAACCGTTATCCCATTTTGCTGAAACTTGATGTCAACCGAATGGCAGAAAGACTTGAAACCCGATACTTTGAGGCTTTTGATCCGCATAAAAGATGCTCTTCAGCAATAAGACAGGAGGAAGGAAATTGGGATTTTCCTCTTGATAGAAAAATCCTGCCATTGGGAATTGTGCTTTGTGAAACACAAAATCCCCAGATGGATCAAAAGGTTCTGAAATGAGGAAATTAGTTTTGGCTGGTCTTCCATGACGTTGCCCTGATGGATAAACTGGGCAGTGTACCCATTCACTGCCCAAAATTTGATAAACTTCCCGGAACTAAATTCCGGAAAAATTCAAAGTGTCTCAGAAGGGTATATCATCCTTGATATAATCTTCTTTTTCGCTGGTTTGGCTATTTTCTGATTCTGATGTTGCTTCAGAAGATTCCTGATTGCTGCCCATTGATTGAGACGGTTCTGATGAATAACTCTGGTTACTGCCCTCATTGGAAGGACGTGAATCAAGAAACTGCATTGAAGTTGTAACTACTTCGGTCCGGTAACGTTTCTGACCCTGGGGGTCTTCCCAACTTCTTGTTTGCAGGCGTCCTTCAATATAAACGGATTTTCCTTTTTTCAGATAGTTTTGGGCAAGGTCCGCAAGACGATCGAAAGCCACGATGTCATGCCATTCTGTTCGTTCCTGGCGTTGTCCCTGACGATCAGTCCAACGGTCGGTGGTCGCCAGCGAAAAATTGGCTACCGCGCTTCCTGCCTGGGTGTAACGAATCTCGGGATCCCGTCCCAAATTACCAATCAACATCACTTTATTCAAACTTCCCATACCTCTCCTTACTTTTTAATACCCTTCTCTTTCTATCGCAATGGAGTCAATAAAGAAAGCACTTTTTTCAATCGTTCCTCCAGAGGCTGATCTTTTTCACCGGCCTGGGGTAAAACCATCCGGATTTCGCGTTCCTGAAAACCCATATTTTTGAGGGCTGAAATCAGTTCCTGATTTTGGTCAACCAGGATTCCATCGAGTTCATTTCCCGTTTGGAGTGAAGAGGTAGAAACTTTCATTTCCCGGTTTTTCAACTGATCCTTCAGGTCCAGACAAAGTTTTGCTGCTGTTTTGCGACCAATCCCGGAAACCTGGCTGAAGGCCGCAGTGTTGTTTTGAAAAACCGCATCGGTCAGTTGATCTATCGAAAGCTGAGACAATACCGCCAACCCAAGCTTCGGACCAACCCCTGTGGTTTTGATCACCATCTGAAACAACTCTTTTTGCTCCCATGACGAAAATCCATATAGAGTCAATTCATCCTCTCGGACATGGGTGTGGATGTAGAGTTGAATTTCCTGGTTGGATTGGGATTTCAGGCAAATCGTTTCCGGAACCCTGATTTCGTATCCCACTCCGGACTGGGTTTGAACAACCATCATTCCCGTCCCCAAAAAAAGGACCCGACCTTCAATGAATGCAATCACAGCATCAACTCGAATTTATCCGGATTGAGAAAGTAAAAGGAGCTTTTCATCCTTTGCCCTGCATCCTTTCCAGGGTTGGGTGAAGATGGGCATGAGTAATGGCCGAGGCCAAAGCATCGGCTTCGTCCTCCTTAAAATCCTGACGTTTGTTGAGGAGAATCTGAACCATGTGAATCACCTGATCCTTGGTCGCCCGTCCTACCCCCACCACTGCCTGTTTCACTTGAAGCGGAGGATATTCATGGATGGGCAAGCCGGTTTCCGCCATTTTCAGAAGGATCACTCCCCGAACATGGCCGAGAATCAATGCAGAACGAGCGTTATGAGCAAAAAAAATCTGTTCGATGGAAGCACAGTCAGGACGGTTATTCTCAATCAGTTTTCCAAGCTCATTGGAAATCTGTACCAGTTTATCCGCAAGTTTCCATTTATCAGGCAAGCGTATGCAACCGCTGTCCAGATAACGGGTCGAATTTCCGTGATGCTCTACCAGTCCATAACCGGTAACCCGACTGCCAGGATCAATGCCGAGAATTTTCAAGGCGCTTCAGGCCATTTCAGCCAAAACTTCATCCGTGATGTCAAAATTTGAATGCACACTTTGAACATCATCATCGTCTTCCAGCATATCGATCAGCTTGATCACCTGCTGAGCTTTTTGGGGCTCGTCAATTTCAACTCGGTTCTGGGGATTCCAGATGATTTCCGCACTCAACATCGGCACGTTGGATTCTTCGAGTTGCGCCCTGACTTCATCAAAATCGGAAGTGCTGGTCACCACCCGAAATTCATCAGCCTGATCGCTTTGAATATCTTCCGCTCCGGCCTCAAGAATGATTTCTGTCAGCACATCTTCCTCAATTTCAGATTTTGCAACCCGGATCATGCCGATCCTTTCAAACATGTACTGTACCGAATTGGAGGAACCAAGATTGCCTCCGCCTTTACTGAAAGCGTGACGCACTGAAGCAATGGTCCGGTTTCGGTTATCGGTCAAAGCCTCGACGATCAGTGCCACATTGTGAGGACCATAACCTTCATAGAGGATCTCCTCATAGGAAACCCCATCCATTTCTCCAGCGCCCTTTTTGATGGCCCGCTCGATGTTGTCCTTGGGCATGCTCTGGGCTTTAGCCGCAGCAACCGCAGTTCGAAGCCTTGGGTTGGAATCTAAGTCACTTCCACCCATTCTGGCAGCAACCGTAAGTTCCTTGATCAATTTTGTGAAAATCTTTCCGCGTTTGGCGTCTTGGGCCGCTTTGCGGTGTTTGATGGTACTCCATTTACTGTGACCGGACATGATGATGAAAACTTAATGTTGAAGGGTTCAGTTCAATATTTTTCCCACTAAATCATACTCGTGAGCTTCAGTGATTTCAACCTGATGGAATCCTGCAGAGGTTGCATTTCCTTCGTTGATATAAACAACTCCGTCTACTTCTGGCCCCTGGTATTGGTTCCTGCCTTCGAGCAAAAGATCGGTTTCTGAACTGAAACCTCCCACTAAAACCTGCTGAAGACTGCCAACCATTTTTTGATGGTGCTCCCTACTGATTTTCTGTTGAATTTCCATGAGCCGGTTTTTCCGTTCCTCTTTGAGTGAAAGCGGAATCGGATCTCCAAACTTTGAGGACCTGATGTTGTCTTCATCGGAGTATAGAAAAATTCCAAGGTGCTGAAAATGACCTTCTGAAACAAAATCCACCAATTCTTCAAAATCCTGATCGGTTTCAGTCGGGAACCCAACAATGAAGGTCGTCCTCCAGGCAACATCGGGAAGTTTTCTACGGACCCTGGCCATGGTTGCCTCAATTTCTTTTCGGGTAATCTTGCGGTTCATTTTTTTCAAAACCGGATCACTGATATGCTGGAAAGGCATATCCAGGTAGCGGCAAAACCGTGGATCCGAGGCCATCACCTCTAAAACTTCATCGGTAAAACTATTGGGATAGCAATAAAACATACGGATCCAGTAATCTCCAGGGACCGAGATCAATGCTCTTAACAAACCTGAAAGCTCGGTACCGTCCCTGAGATCTTTGCCGTAAGAAGACGTGTCCTGGGAAAGAAGGTTGATTTCACTGACTCCACGTTCCACCAGTTGGGAAAAATCCTGAACCAGTGATTCGATGCTCCTGCTGCTGAATCCTCCTCTCAGGTAAGGAATATTGCAAAAGGAACACATGTTTGAGCAGCCTTCGGCTATTTTCAGATAGGCATAGTGTGAAGGCGTACTTTGAATGCGTTCCTGTTGCTGGTATTGACGGTAATGCGGTTTTTTTTGAAGGAATTGCTTGAACTGGCTCTGAGGTTGATAAAGCTGATCCAGCAATTCAGGAATCTGCTCAAATCCACTGGAACCGAGGAGACCATCAATTTCAGGAATTTTCTGGGCAAGTTCACTTCCGTAGCGTTGGGTAACACATCCGGCGGCAACCAGTTTTTCACAACGCCCTTCCTGCTTTAAATCGCTTAACTCAAGGATTCTGGTAATCGACTCCTGGCTTGCTGCACTTAAAAACCCACAGGTATTGACGATGATGACCTCTGCCTCTTCAGCATCATCCGTAAACTGGTAACCCTGACTATTGAGGCTTCCGAGCATGATCTCGGAATCCACCCGGTTTTTGGAACAACCCAGGGTTTCCAGGTAAACTTTTTTATCCATGGGAATTCAAGCTGGATTGAGTCGAGGTATTCCAGCTTGAGGAATCGTAGGGATTAGGACGGCGAATTTCTTTGCCTTGAGGCGGGAGGGATTATTTTTCTTCCTTGGATTCTTTATTTTCAGATGGATCAGGTTCAGGCTCAGAAGATACATCCGTTTGCTCAGTTCCTGCTGATGCTTCGACTGGTTCCGAATCAGACGTCTTTCCGGAAGCTTCTGTTTCTTCTTGATTGGTTTCCTGAACGGGCTCCTCTTCAGGTGTTTCCGTCTTTGCCTGTTGTTCTTCGGTTTTCTCCTCAGACGTTTCCTGCTCAGGAGTTTCAGCTTCTGACGCAGTTGCTGATTCGGAAGCTTCAGTCTTATCCGAAGCTTCACTTTTTTCAGGAGCATCAACCTGTTCTTCTACCGCCTCTTCTTTGGCTGCCTTTTCACTGCTTTCTTCAGCCTGACGAACCTCTTCACTGACCTTTTCAAGGACCTTGCTGGATTTGCGTGCAGGTTTTTTCTTGCCGGAAGTGGATTTCAACGAACTCAGTTGATCATTTTCTGATCCGATCAGTTGGACGATTGCCATTTCCGAATTATCACCCAGTCTTGTCTGTCCGAGTTTAATGATCCTGCAATAGCCCCCCTGGCGGTCACTGTAACGTTCACTTAATTCATCAAAAAGCTGGGACATGGCCTCTTTGCTTTTGACAAAAGATAATGCCTGACGTCTTGCATGAAGATCCCCCCGTTTGGCAAGAGTGATCATCTTTTCAAGAGGTTTTCTGACTTCCTTGGCCCGGGCCAGAGTGCATCTGATCTCACCTTTTTCAAGGATGGAGGTCACCATATTTCTCATCATGGCGCGACGGTGGGAAGTGGTCACCCCAAGACGTCTGCCTGCTTTTAAATGTCTCATCGTGCTGATCTTATGTAAGTCCGGTCAGGATCAAATCGTGTGCGGGATTAAATTTTCAGATGTGGATTGTTATTCGGGTCAAAACGGTCCAATACCATTCCAAGCTGAAGCCCCATCCCGGAAAGGATGGATTTGATTTCATTCAGGGATTTGCGGCCGAAGTTTTTCGTTTTCAGCATTTCGGCTTCGGTTTTCTGTACCAGATCCCCGATCGTTTCAATTTTTGCATTCTGCAGGCAGTTGATAGAACGTACTGACAATTCCAGTTCACTGACACTGCGGTAAAGATTTTCGTTGAGAGGTTCGTCATCATCTTCTTCTTCATGCTCAATGACGATGGCGCTTTCATCGAAATTGATGAAAACATCCATATGTTCCTTCAGGATCTTTGCCGCATAGGCCAGACTATCCGCAGGTTTCACAGAAGCGTTGGTCCAAAGTTCAAAATTCAGACGATCATAATCCGTTCTCTGATCAACCCTGGAATTTTCCACTTCATAGTGAATTTTTTTGATCGGCGAATGATTTGAATCCAGGTAGATCGTTCCAACCGGAAGTTCATTTTCTTGGTTGACTTCCGAAGTCACGTAGCCTTTATTGAACTGGGCATAAAGGGTCATGCTGATGGTTGCTCCCTCCTGAAGGGTTGCAATGACTTTGTTGGGATTGAGAACTTTAGCCTTCTCGAAAGTAGCAATGTCCTTTCCTGTTAAAATGCAGGGGCCTTCACCAATCAGTTCCAATTCGATCACTCCATCAAAATACTGCTCCAACTGGAGTTCCTTAATATTGAGTATGATCTGCAATACATCCTCAACGACTCCACTGATGTTACTGAACTCGTGGGTCACTCCTTCAATTTGAACAGCAAAGATGGCGGACCCACGGACTGATGACAACAGTACCCTGCGAAGGGCATGTCCAATGGTCGTCCCAAAACCAGGCTCCAGTGGGTCCATGATGAACTTACCATAGCCTGACCGGATGGTGGCTTCTTCAAATTGAAGCCATTTAGGTTTGGCAATCTCTGTCCAGTTCTTGGAAAAAATCTTTGCTTCCTCATTCATCTCAGAAGCAGACGGGGCTTTTTGGTTTTCCGGTTGTTCTACTTCTTCAGTGGCTTCAACTGTTTCTGGCATTTCAAATCTCTCAAATAACGTTAAGCATCAACCTTAGTTCAGATGCTTCAGATACGGCGCTGTTTAGGGGGTCTGCAACCGTTGTGGGGAACCGGGGTGACGTCATGGATGGAAGTGATCCTTAAACCTTCTACTGCGGAAATTGCTCTTAATGCAGATTCTCTTCCTGTTCCGGGTCCTTTGACATAAACGTCTAGGCTTCTGACACCATTATCCATGGCTTTGCGGATTGCATCTTCTGCAACGACCCTGGCCGCAAAGGGAGTACTTTTACGAGATCCCTTGAAACCATGCATGCCGGTGCTGGACCAGGCGATGGCATTTCCCTGGTTATCGGTAACCGTTACAATGGTGTTGTTGAATGAAGCCTGGATATGGATTTTTCCTTGCTCAATATTCTTCTTTTCTTTTTTCTTTTTCTTTGCCTGAGCCATGTTTTAATTGCGTTTGCTAGCTGAGTTATTTTTTACGTGCAACCGCCAGACGCCTTGGACCTTTACGAGTTCTGGCATTGGTTTTGGTGCGTTGTCCTCGAACAGGCATGTGCCGGCGATGTCTCAAACCCCGGTAATTACCAAGATCCATAAGACGTTTGATGTTCAGATTGATCTCACGTCTTAAATCACCCTCCACTTGATAATCTGCCTCAATGACGGATCGGATCTGGCTTACCTGGTCGTCAGTCAGGTCACTGATTCGAGTATTCGCGTCAATTTTTGTTTTTTTCAGGATCTCTATTGATGAATAGCGACCGATCCCGTAAATGTACGTCAGGCCAATTTCGACCCGCTTACTGTTTGGCAGGTCAACTCCGGATATTCTAGCCATACTGCGTCAGCCCTGTTTTTGTTTGTGTTTCGGATTTTCACAGATCACACGCAATACTCCTTTACGCTTAATGATCCTGCATTTTTCACAGATTTTTTTAATTGATGATCGTACTTTCATGATATTCCCAAGGATGAAGTCTGATTACAGCTTTGGTTTTATTTCAGAGTTTCAGACTTGCCGCACGGGCCTGACGCCGTTTGGTTTTTCGCATAAACCCGTCGTAGTTCTGATTCAATAGAAAAGCCTCAATCTGGTTCACAAGGTCCAAACCTACACCTACGACAATCAACAAAGCAGTCCCACCAAAACTGAACGGAACGTTAAAAGCGACAAAAAGGATGCTGGGTAAAATACATACTGCAGCAAGATAGATGGCTCCTCCAAAGGTTAGCCTGCTCAGCACTCCGTTGACATACTCCGCTGTTTTCTTTCCAGGACGGATGCCGGGAATGTATCCACCGTGTCGCTTCATTTCTTCAGCAATTTTGACAGGGTTGAACTGAATCGCGGTGTAAAAGAAGGCAAAGAAGAAAATCATGATGACGAAAAGCAGGGAATATAAAAGCCTGCCCGGCATCAGCTGTGCGCTGACCGCCTGAACCCAAGGTATGGTAATGAAACCCGTAATGGTTGCTGGAAAAGCCAGGATCGAGGATGCGAAAATCGGAGGAATAACACCGGATGAGTTGATCTTCAACGGCAGATGGGATGACTGACCTCCGTACATCCGATTTCCCTGCATCCGTTTAGCATATTGAACCGGAATCTTCCTGTAGGCCGTTTCCATGAAAATCACTGCAAAAATTACCAACACCATCAAAACTCCAACGATGATCAAAAGAATCGGTTGGATCTGATCGGTTTGAACAAGTCTGATGGAATTGATAATTGCACCTGGGATATCGACAACAATGCCTGCAAAAATGATTAAGGAAATTCCATTTCCGATACCTCGCTCATTGATCTGCTCCCCGACCCACATCAGGAATGCCGTCCCGGCTGTTAGGGTAATCACTGTCAAACCACGGAAACCCCAGGTGTTCATGGTCGAAATAACAACGGGAGATCCATCCGGAGCAGCCATACTCTCCAAACCTGCTGAGATTCCGAAAGCCTGGACCAGACTCAGCACAATCGTTCCGTAACGGGTGTAGATGGTAATCTTTTTACGACCTGCTTCGCCTTCTTTCGAGAGCCTTTCAAGGTAAGGAAAGACTACTGTCAACAATTGCATGATGATGGATGCACTGATGTAAGGCATGACACCCAACGCAAAAACCGTTAGACGTGCCAGTGCTCCACCGGTAAACATATCGAAAAAACGGAGAATGGAACCCTGCTGTGCTTCAAAAAAAGCAGTTAGGGCTACACCATCAATCCCAGGAGTTGGGATATGTGCTCCGAGACGAAAGACAAAGAGGATGGCCAGCGTGAAGTAAATGCGCTGACGCAGTTCCTCGATTCTGAAAATGTTCTGGATCGTGTTCCAGATCAAGAGGCCACCTAGCTGGGAATGATCACTTCACCGCCTGCCTGGGTCACGGACTCCACTGCACCGCGGCTCGCTTTATCGACGGTAATTTTGATTTTTTTGGTCAGACTGCCTCTACCAAGCAGCTTCACAGGAGTTTTTGTATTCCGGATCAAGCCCATCTCCAGCATCTGCTGCATCTCCAGCGAGGCGCCATCTGTGAGTGACGGTTGGGATTGGTAAATCCAAATTTCGGCAATCTACGCTTCAGAGGTGTCTGTCCGCCTTCAAAACCACGTTTGTTCTTGAAACCGGAACGGGACTTTGCACCTTTGTGACCCCGTCCGCAGGTTTTACCTAAACCGCTTCCCGGACCGCGCCCTACACGTTTTCTTTTTTTTCTGGAACCGGCATTTAATTCATGCAACTGCATGGTCATTTCCTCAGTTTTCTATGGTTTCAATTCGGACGAGGTGTTGAACCTTTTGAATCATTCCCCGGACAGAAGGTGTATTTTCCAGAATTCTTGAACCATTGATCTTTTTCAGTCCAAGTCCTTTCAGGTTTTCTTTTTGGTTTTTCCGGTTTCCAATGCTGCTTTTGATCAGCGTTACTTTGATCTTATCTGCCATGGTCAGGTTCCTCTCAACTCTTCAACCTTTTTGCCCCTTGCTCGGGCTACATCAGTAAAGCTGCGAAGGCTGTTAAAACCGGCGAAAGTAGAACGTACCAAGTTCTGGGGATTCCTGGACCCAAGGCATTTGACACTGATATCGGCAACACCCGCGGCTTCCATGACTGCTCTGACAGGTCCTGCCGCAATGATTCCATGCCCCTGACTGGCTGGTTTCATGAGCACCCGGCCCGCGCCGAATTCACCAATCACCTGGTGGGGTATGGTCGTTCCTTCGATCTTAATTCGCTGCATTTCCCGGGATGCACTCTCCACTGCTTTCCGGATGGCCTCGGTCACCTCATTGGCTTTACCATTACCAAGTCCGACCCGTCCGTTTCCGTCACCGACGACAACAAGCGCACTGAAACTGAAACGCCTACCACCTTTAACCACTTTTGCCACCCGGTTGACCCGAATTACTTTTTCAATCAGTTCACCCAGTTCCGGTTTTTCTGCCACTTGAATCTTTCTTTGAAATGTTCAGAAGTTCAGTCCTGCTTCTCTTGCCCCTTCGGCCAGAGCCTGAACCCTTCCATGATAGAGATTCCCGCCCCGGTCGAAATAAACAGTCTCGACTGAGATTTTTTTTAATTTTTCTGCGAGATCCTTTCCAACATCTTTTGCGGAATCCTTATTCCCGGTACTACTCTTGAGGCTTTTTTGGAGTGCAATGGTGGAGGAAGCAGCCAGGGTCTTGCCTTCCAAATCATCAATTGCCTGGACATAGATGTGCTTGGAGGATCGAAATACAGCAAGCCTCGGTTTGGTTGCTGTTCCAGAGATTTTTTTTCGAATCCGATTATGCCGGCTTTTTCTGGCAATCTTTCTTCTTTCTGAACTTTCCATATTAATCCACTCAGTGAATTATACTTTGCCGGCTTTACCGGCCTTACGTTTCAATCTCTCGTCCTTGAAGAGAATCCCCTTACCTTTGTAGGGCTCGGGCGGACGATATTTCCTGATCTCAGCACAAACCTGACCCAGGAGTTGTTTATCTGCACTTTCAAGTACGATATTGGTATTGGCGTTCACCTTAGCAGTCACCCCCTTTGGAATTTCGTACTTGATCGGATGGGAGTATCCCAGGTTCATCTCCAACATGTTGCTGGAAGTTGAAGCACGATAGCCGACACCAACCAAATTCAACTCTTTAACAAAACCAGTTGAGACTCCTACGAGCATATTCCGAACCAGTGCCCAAGTGGTTCCCAGCATAGGGGTTATGCCTTTTGAAGCATTTGGAGCAAGTTGAATCACTCCTTCTTCCGTTTTCAGTTCCACATCATCATGGATACGCATTTTCATTTCCCCTTTCGGCCCTTTTACACTGAACTCACGATCGGTGTACTGAACCTGTACTCCATCGGCCACAGGGATCGGACGTTTACCAATTCTGGACATGGGTCTTCCTTAAATGCTCTCAGTCAATCAGTTCTTTACCAAACGGTACAAAGTATTTCTCCACCGACTTTTTCTTCGCGGCACTTCCTGTCTGACATAACTCCTTTAGATGTCGTAATGATGGAGATGCCCTGTCCGCTCAAAACCGGTTTAGCATCATTCGATTTGAGATAAACCCTCAGTCCCGGTTTACTTTCTCTTTTAATCTTACGTATCACCGGTTGGCCATCATTGAGGTATTTCAACTGAAGTTTGATCTCCGGGAACGAATCTTCATCCGAAGAAACCTCCCAATCTTCAATAAAACCTTCATCCTTAAGTATTTCTGCAATACTTTTTTTTATTTTCGAGGAAGGGATAACTACTTCCGAAGAACCGCGCATGTTAGCGTTCCGGATTCGTGTAAGCATATCCGCAATGGGATCGGTCATGGACATGATGCTTTCCTAAACTTTTTTTGGATGTATCACCAGCTCGATTTGATCACTCCGGGAAGCAACCCAAATCCTGCGTTTTTACGGAAACAAATTCGGCACATTCCGAATTTCCGTAAATAACCCCTTGGGCGCCCGCAATAGCCGCAACGGTTGTTGTTGCGAACCGCAAACTTCTGTTTGCGCTGGGCTTTAGCAATCATCGATTTTTTTGCCATATTTTCCTAATTTCTGAATGGGAAACCCATGCCTTCCAAGAGGTCTCTGGATTCCTGATCTGAGTCGGTGCTCGTGACAATGGTTATGTTCATTCCACGGATTTGATCGATCTGATCAAAGTCGATTTCCGGAAAAATCAGTTGTTCACGAATACCCATGGTGTAATTTCCGGAACCGTCAAATGCTCTAGGCGAAATTCCTCTGAAATCTCTGACACGGGGAATCGCAACATGGATGAGTTTATCGAGGAAATTCCACATATTTTGACGCCTTAATGTCACCATACAGCCGATCGGCACCTTCTCACGTAACTTGAATGCTGCAATCGATTTTTTAGCACGGGTCACCACCGGCTTCTGACCGGCAATCAGGGCCATTTGCTTGCTGGCTTCTTCGATTACTTTCGGATTCTGAAGTGCCTCTCCCAATCCCATATTGAGACTTACCTTCTGGATTTTCGGGATTTGATGAACATTCTTGTAACCGTATTTTTCCTTCAACAAACCAACCGTTTTGGTTTGATACGTTTCATAAAGATGACTCTGCATCATGCCCCTAATACTTCACCGGTTTTGACACAGACACGACTTACGACACCTGCATCATTTTTTTCATTTCGAAAGCGAACACCCCGATTGAGTTCAGAATTGAAAAGCATGACATTCGAATAATGGATCGGGGATTCCATTTTCATAATTCCCCCCTGCTGGTTTCTCTGGTTAGGCTTGGTATGTCGCACGACCATGTTCAAACCCTCAATCAAGATCCGTTCATTCTTCCAGTCCACAGAAAGAACTTTACCCGTATTACCTTTTTCTTTTCCTGAAATGACAATCACATTATCCCCTTTTCGGATTCGTGACTGACTTCTCTTACGTTGCTTCGCTTTCATTTTTCACTCACAAAACTTCAGGGGCCAAAGAAAGGATCCGCATGAATTTTCCCACCCTTAATTCACGGGCTACAGGGCCAAAAATGCGTGTGCCGATCGGCTCTCTTTTATTATCAATGACAACCGCAGCATTTTTATCAAATTTGATGTAGGTACCATCCTGTCTGCGAAATTCTTTCTTGGTTCTCACGATGACGGCTTTGACCACATCTCCTGCCTTCACCCTCGAATTGGGAATGCTGTCTTTGATTGATGCCACGATGATGTCTCCAACCCTTGCGTATCGTTTTTTCGATCCGCCAAGGACTTTGATACACCTCAGATTTTTAGCGCCTGAGTTGTCGGCGGCTTCCAATACAGTCTGCATCTGAATCATGCCTCACTCCTTTTTACAAGGCGATGACACTTTCGTTTACTTAACGGTCTGCATTCTTCAATTTGTACAAAATCTCCAATATTGCATTCGTTGTTTTCATCGTGTGCCACATATTTTTTGCTTCTCTTCACTGTTTTTTTGTAAAGAGGATGCTTGTACTTCGTCTCAACTAATACAACGATGGATTTTTCCATGTTGTTGCTGACGACTACTCCGTTTTGATATTTAACCCTTTTCATCTATGATTTTTCAGCAGCAGTGGTTCGATTCTTCTCGTTCAGAATCGTATTGATTCGGGCAATGTCCTTTCGGGTTTTTCTCATCTGATGAACATCACTGTCAGCACTGAGGACAGTATTACAACGGATCCGCATGAACTCTTCCTTGAGCTCCTGATGTTTGGAGTTCAATTCATCCACAGTAAGTTCTCGCAATTCGGAAGCCTTCATAAAACCACCCCTCTTTTTAGCACCCTTGTTTTCATTGGCAGTTTGTAGCCTGCCAGTCTGAGGGCTTCAAGGGCGACACTTTCCTGAACTCCCTCGATTTCATAAAGGACCCTTCCGGGGTGAATCGGCATAACCCAACTGTCAACAGCGCCTTTGCCTTTTCCCATCCGCACTTCGGCCGGTCTCTTGGTGATAGGTTTATCTGGAAAAACACGGATCCAGATTTTTCCTCCGCGTTTCAGGGATCGGGTGATCACACGTCGGGCTGATTCAATCTGACGGTTGGTCAAATAACCTCTTCCAGTGGCCTGCAATGCGAAAGAACCAAAAGAAATCTTATTCCCTGTATTGGCATCATTCTTTAGCCTTCCGCGCATCTGTTTGCGGAATTTAGTTTTCTTTGGAAGAAGCATTCTCAGTCCTTTCTGCGGGATCGACGGCTTCGGGTTCGCTCGTATTTTTCTCCGCGATAGACCCAGACTTTCACCCCAATCACACCATAGGTTGTTTGGGCTTCGGCGACTCCATAATCGATATCTGCCCTCAAAGTGTGAAGGCG
>LUMH01000824.1_pt1 | contig 17379 bp, 23 predicted proteins | sample 730001 | NCBI WGS metagenome assembly LUMH01 (sample SAMN03860268, study PRJNA289734) | marine metagenome | biome: seawater column; feature: ocean; material: water; isolation source: Red Sea water column Station 34 - depth 25m | place: Saudi Arabia: Red Sea | collected 2011-10-15 | depth 25 m
GTGTTTCACGATACAATGAAATTTGCAAATGAATTAGTTCCAGCAATTAACGAATTTCTTGAAGAAAATGAAGAGTGGACTATTTTAAATTGTGAAAACTCTTGTAATGGATTAACATCACTCGTTAAAGCACCTGTCGAAAAGGTAAGAGCTTGGGCTGATAAATGATTACTCCGTTTATACAACATAAAACTTTTAATTCTACCACATTATCTACATACCTACGTAGTGCTGAAAGCACTAATCATTGGTCAAATTACGGAGTGGCAGTCAAAGAATTAGAGAGCCGTGCTCGAGAAATGCTCAAAATATCTGAGGAAAAAGCTGTAATCGCAACTTCAAGTGGTACAGGTGCTTTACACGCCATTGTACATGGTATAAGAGAGTTTGATCAAGTAGATCATAGAGTTACAACTCAAGACTTTACGTTTCCCTCAGCGTCACTCGGCCCATGCGCAGGCCCGATTGTAGTAGATTTTGATCAAGAATTAAATATGCAAATGGAAGATACGTATTTAATAGATTATGGTAAAATTTGTATCGCCACAAATTGCTTCGGGCATTTACAAAATTTAGATTATATAGTTTCTCAAGCCGAAAATTTAGGTAAAATTTTAATATTTGATAACTCTGCCACGCCTTATAGTTTTTATAAGCAGACAAATAGCTGTAATTTAGGAGTTGGTTCTTGTATTTCTCTTCATCATACTAAACCAATCGGTTTTGGTGAGGGGGGATTAGCAATTATTGATAAAAAATATGAGGAAACAACGCGAAGAGCAATAAATTTTGGGTATGATGATAATAAAAGATTTTCAGAGCGTAGCGGAAATTATAAAATGAGTGAGTTAGCTGCGGCAGGTATTCTTCAATGGTGGGATTCTTTTGACATTGATGAGTTGATGGAAATTTATTTAGATAATTATTATACTGCAAAATATAAGTTGACTACAGATGCAGATGGTCAATGTTTCCCTAATCACTCTGATGATGAATTTTTACCCTTTTGCTTACCTTGGATTCATGACAAACCTATAAAAGTTGAAGACGCATTTTACAAGCACATAGAGTGTAAAAAATACTATAAACCTTTAAGAAGTGATGCAACTATAAATAGTCATATTAAAATTGCAATTGTTACCGGTTGCTTTGGTTTTATCGGCAATCATTTAATGTTAAAATTATTAAAAGATGGTTGGTATGTATTTGGAATAGATAAACATACCTATGTTTCAAATTTTGATCAAACTAATTATATTTCAGAAAATTTTCCAAATAAATATAAATTTATAAAGGCAGATATCTCAAAAATAAAAAGACTTCCTCAATGTGATGTTATCTTTAACCTCGCAGCAGAGAGTCATGTTGAAAACAGTTTTAATAATTCAAGTAGGTTTATAAAAAGTAACATTGATGGTGTACGTAATTTACTAGAAATAATTCAATGTACATTAAGTAGTTACGATAAACCATTATTTGTACAAATGTCTACAGATGAAGTATATGGTGACATACAAGAAGGCTCATTTGATGAGGAAGCAGAACTTAATCCTAGTAACCCTTACGCTGCTACAAAAGCATCAGCAGATTTATTCTTAAAATCTTGGGCAAGAACTCATGGATTAGAATATTTAATACTTCGTCCTTCAAATAATTATGGTCTATTCCAGTATCACGAAAAACTTATTCCTTTAGCAGTTAAGAGGCTTAAAGAAGGCAAAAAAATTAAACTACATGATAAAGGTAAACCCATTAGGACCTGGACACATGTTGAGGACACTGTAAACGCTGTAAGTATACTTGTAGAAAAGGCAGATAGAAATAAAATTTATAATATTTCCTCTGAGTTTGAACAAAATAACTTTGAAACAGTTCAAAAAATTATTAATTGTTTTTTTATGGGACGCGCTAAAGTAAATGTTCCTGATTATATGAAATATGTCGATTTTGGTTATGAAAGACCAGGACAAGACGTTAGATATTCAATTAATTGTGATTATCTTAAAGACTACGGTTGGAGTCCTACAAAAATATTTGATACTGAGATTCAAAGCATCGTAAAACATTTTAGAGAGAAATTTGTATGGTAAAGAAAAAAGTTTTTATTACAGGCGTGGGAGGTCTTTTAGGCTCTACTCTTGCTAGAAGGTTACTTGTTAAGGGTGATTATCATGTTGCAGGGTGTGATACTTTTATAGGAGGTATACGCTCTAATGTGCCAGATATACCTTTTTTTGAATTAGATATTCTTGATACAAATAAACTTAAAGAGGCAATGAGTGACGTAGACATTGTCTTCCATACAGCAGCACTTCCTTATGAAGGGTTATCTGTTTTTAGTCCTGCAATTGTTGCTCAAAATATTGTCGGAGGAACAGTAAGTGTTGCGAGCGCTGCACTTCATAACAATGTTAATCTTTTTATAAATTGTAGCTCTATGGCGAGATATGGAGCACAAGTCCCCCCATTTACGGAAGATTTGCCTAGGTCACCCGAAGACCCTTACGGATTAGCAAAAGTGCAAGCCGAAGAGCATCTAGAGCTTCTTAATAAGCTACACGGACTAAATTTTGTTACTTTAGTGCCCCATAACGTTATTGGAGTTGGACAAAGATATTTTGACCCATTTAGAAATGTAGTCGCTATCATGATTAATAGGTGCCTCTCCGGAAAAACAATTATTGTTTATGGAGATGGAGAGCAAAAAAGAAGTTTTAGTAATGTGAGAGATTGCATTAGAGCAGTTGAGGCTATGATTGATTCAGATAGAGATATTTGTGGACAAGTATATAATATTGGACCACATGATAACGAAATATCTATCAAAGAGTTAGCATATAAAGTAGGGCATCATTGCAGCGTTTATCCAAATATAGAGCATTTTCCTGATAGACCAGCAGAAGTAAAAAATGCTTTTTGCTCAAGTGATAAAATAATTAGAGAGTTTAATTATAACACTGAGATTACAACTGATAAAACGATTCAAGAAATGGTAGCATGGATTAAAAGAGAAGCTGGAGATAAGGGAAAACCTTTTGAGTACCATCTTGATCTTGAGTTTGTAAGAGATTACACCCCAAAAACTTGGACGGAGAAATTAATATGAGAAAAAGCTATTGGTGTTGATTTTGCTTGTAAGTCAGCTGATAAGATTGCAGATATATTAGATTTACCTTTTACAGATAAAGAATTTGATTTTTTAACAGCATGGGATGTGTTAGAACACCTTTTACCTGATCAAATTGACTCAGCTCTTTTAGAAATGCAAAGAGTAAGTAATAGGTTTGCTTTTACAATTGCATATGATTACGCAAGCACACCCCCTCCAAAAAAGTTTTCAGGTCACAACCTACATCAAACAGTAAAAGAGCCTGAGTGGTGGAAAGAAAAAATAGAAAAATATGCAGAAATAACACAGCAAAATGACCTATGGTTAGGAAAATGGAAATGAGCGTTAAAATAATTTGCCCCTACGTAAATGATAACGAAATTGTTAAACAAAAAAATCGTCTTTGGAATCTTCCTATATATTTTGAAAAAGATCATGCACGAATAGGCTCAGACATGATGTATCAAAAATTATGGAATAAATTTCCAAATGACGATATTTTTATTATGCACGCTGATATGTTTCCACTTGAAGAAGATGAAGATAATGAGTGGTTTGACTCTCTTTTAGAATATGTTCAAAAGTATCCAGAGGCAGGCATGTTCGGTTGTTTACTTCTTTACCCTGCTAAAGATGAAAATGAATTATTTTATATTCAATCAGCAGGTGGTCAATTTACAGAGGGTAATCCTGATCATTTTGGTAGTGGATTAAGTATTGAAACAAGTGGTAAATTTAAAGAAGAATTACTTTTAGATGAAGGTCAGTTTGATTGTGTAAGAGAAGTTGCCTGGACTACTTTTGGAGGGATTTACATTAGAAGGGATGTTTTTGATAAAATAGGTAATTTTTCTGCTGGATATGAATGGACATATAATAGAGATGTAGATTATTGTTTAAGAGCTAGAGAGGCAGGATTTAAGATTTATCAGGTGCCAGTTAAACTTTTACACTATGAAAGTAGAGATAATAAACAAATTAAGGCTCAAGACCCAAATAAAGTTAAAGCTGAGATGAGAAATCTTGAAACTCTCAAATCTAAATGGGCAAACTCTGAATTTTATAAAACTCTTGACGAGGTAGTAAATGACTGATAAAGTATTTATTAGTAAAGAAAATTTAGAAAAAGCTCTGTCTTTTAAAGAGAAAAAAGACGTTGGGTTTTTTACATCTATTTTCATAGTAATTTGGTTAATCACTTTAATTCCTTTTTTCTTCGGAATTGTATTTTGTAGTTTATTAATACTACTGAGCTGTATACCTTTTTACTTCATTGATCAATTTATAATTAGGAGAATAAAAAATGCCAAAACTGAGTGAAGAGTTTGTGGGCGCATGTTTAAAAATGTCAGATTCTGAAAAATCTAAACTGACAGACTCAGAAAGAGAATTATATGGACAATCATCAATTAAATTAAAAACTTTTTTAAATAACGTTTGCTCTAAAGATAACACTCGTTACTTAGAACTTGGAGTGTACAGAGGTTCTACAATCATCTCTGCAATGTATGGTAATAAAACTTTACAAGCAGTGGGAGTAGAAAATTTTAAGTTTGATAAAAAAGAACCGCAATACTTCTTAGATGAAGGCTGGCCTAATATGAAATCACAAATGTATGATGTTTTTCAAAAATATCAGTTTGTTGATGACGTAAACACTGACAATTTAAAAATTATTGAATCTGATTTTGAAGAAGTATCTTGGTCCAGCCAATCAAAATTTGATGTTATTTTTATGGACATTGACCCTATTACACCAGAAATTTATGATAACTTCTTTAAAAAAGTATTTAACGCTTTTTCACGACAAAGTGTTGTAATTTTTAGTGGTTATTCAAGTGAAGAGATTGCTCCATTACTTGAACAAAAAGTTGAGCAGTACTCAGATAGATTAGTAACAGAGTTTAAATTTCAAAAAATTTCATCGGGTAACGCTGATTCTTTTGGGTATTACAGCGGCATTGTTGTTTACGGTTTTAGAAAAAAGGCATTTGCAAAAAATGATTAAGAAAAGCGCTATTAGTTTAATTAGTTACGACGCACATTTATTACCTAACAGTATCAAAACATACTATGATTATGTAGATGAAATTGTGCTTGGTCTCGACAGTGATCGAATTACTTGGAGTAGAAATAAATTTTCTTTTGATGAGACAGCCCTTTGGAAAGAATTAGGATCTATTGATACTAAAGGTAAAATTTCAGTCATTGAAGAAAATTTTCATAAAAGTGAGGTTGCAATTGAAAACGATAATTATGAAAGAAATTTTTTAAAAGAACATTGTGAGCACGATATAATAGTTAGTATTGACGCCGATGAAAATCTTTTAGCTGCAAAAGATTTTTTTGTTGATTATTTGCCTCTTACTCTTCCATACATTAAAAATTATGATATATGTATGACATGGGCTACTCCATATAAAGAAATCGATGACACAACTCTAGTAATTGCAGATCATGATTCAACTCCTTATTTTGGAGAAAATCAAGGATTCGTAACACATAAAGATAGCACCTTTACTTATGCAAGATGGACAGACAAAAGCGGGGGAGGGCTAGGAAGACTACTAAGCCCTCTTGTGTGTATCCATTATAGTCTCTGTAGACAAGAAGATGATTTACATAAAAAAATTAATAATATCGGTCATTCAGATTTAGTTGAAACTGATCCTTTTTTTAGTCTTTGGAAGGATGTTACTCTTGACAATTTCCATGAACTTAAAGATTTTAGAACATCAGGATTAGGTTCTGCTCAATGGCCTTCCCTCTACCCAGTAAAAACAGAGCAACTATTAAGTTATTATGAACAGTTCTCACATAAGGCATACCAATGATAAATTTAGAAATACTAGGAAAATTTTACGATAATCATTCCCTATCTCTCATTAACAGACAATTAGCAGTGCATTTGAATAGTTGCCCAGACTTTAATGTATTTTTAACCCCTTTAGACAATATAAATCCTAATTGTAATGTTGATGTCAGTACGGTAAAATTAATTAAAAAATTAGCAAACAAAGAGGAAAAAGTAATTGATGTTCAACTAAGACACTCATATCCTCCTATTTGGAATTGGCCAACGAGTAAAAATACAAAAGTTGTATACATTCAGCCTTGGGAATACCCAAAAATGTTGTTTGAATGGCAGTATCGTTTTGAAAACTTTGCTGACATGCTTTGTGTCCCATCCAATTATGAAAGAGACGTTTTTGTTACCGGAGGGATGAATCCTGATAATATTATCACTGTGGCCAATGGATATGATGAATCAATTTTTAATCATGAGCCTGTAGAGCCTTATACTGATAGAATTGATCCTAAAAAATACAATTTTGTTTTTGTAGGTAATGGTCAGTGGAGAAAAGGAATAGATATATTACTTAATGCCTGGAAAGATGCAATCAAAAAATATGATAATTGTGCTTTAATTATTAAAGATAATCCTCAAATTTATGGTGTAAACAATCTTCTTAATGAAATTATTAAGCTTCAATATAAAACTCAGTGTGGAGAAATTATATACATAGATGATCAACTTTCAGACTTACAAATGGCGAGCATCTATAAAAACTCTAAATTTTTAATTCATCCTTATAGAGCAGAAGGGTTTGGTATGCATGTTCAAGAAGCTGTAGCCTGTGGTTGTTACCCCCTACTGCCAGACGTGGGACCACACAATGATCTGTCTCTTATAAGGTTTCAAACAAACGCAATTCCGATAAACTTAACAGACCAACAATATTTTGCCCTTAAGCCTGGCGATTCAACCACTATGATGAGTACTCATACATTTGCACATGAGCCTGTTACGGAGGATGTAAAGAACAAGATTGGTGGAATTTATCACCATCACCAAAAAAATAAATTGATAGATGATATTAAAAATGTTAAGTTAGAAAATACTTGGAAAAATGTGTGTAAAAAATATGAGGAGGTGTTAAAAAATGTCTCAGAGTATTCACGACCAAGAAGATTCTCTTGATAAAAAGATATTAAGAGATTTTCACTTTCATCCACCCACTATTAACGAAGAGGTTCATGGTGAGTTACCTAAAATTTCTAATAAAGCAAAAATTTTTATTCAGGCAAACTTGAGTGAAAATCATTTTTTTAGATTTGGCGTAGCTGGTGGAGGTTGTTCTGGTTTTAATTACTTAATGGATGAAGATACAGAAATAAAAGATGATGATATTGTTTTTTGTGATACCCCAAAAGCAGTAATTGATTCCGTTAGTTTAAAATATTTATATGGTTCAACAATAAATATGGATAATAGTTTTGGTAAAGGACTAATAGTAGAAAACCCAGGTGCTGCACAAAGCTGTGGGTGTGGCACTAGCTTTAGTTTTGATCCTGATGTTTGGTGATCTTAGAGAGCTTTATCAAGAGGTAATCTTAGACCACGGTAGAAATCCTCGAAACTATGGTGTTTTAGAAAATTATTCTCATACCGCTGACGGCTATAATCCGATGTGCGGTGATCAACTTACAGTTTATGTAAAAGTTGATGAAGATAACAAGATTGAAGATGTTAGTTTTGAAGCTAAAGGATGTGCAATTAGTATAGCAAGTGCGTCTATAATGTCTGAGATTGTAAAAGGAAAAACCATAGATGAAGTAGCCTCTCTTTTCTCTTATTTTCATAAATTATGCACGGGCGAAGAAACTCAGCAAACCAATCACGTTGAAGAGGACATAGAAAAATTAAAAGTAATGTCTGGTGTTAATCAGTTTCCAAGTAGAATTAAGTGTGCAACTATGAGCTGGCACGCAGTTGATTCTGCTATAAAAAGTGAAAATGCCTGATTTTAAGTGGATTTTAAAAGAAAGTAAACTCCCTTGGTTAAAGTTAGATATTAAGTTTCCATTTGGAAAAATGTTAGAGGAAGCTAAATCTTGTAAGCGTTTTTTTGTTAAACATCGTGCAGAAGATCAAATACACGGATATAAGCATTCTGGTTGGTCTAGTTTATGTCTTCATGGTATCTCTTCTTCTCATACTAATCATTATACATCTTATGGGTTTAAATCCAATGATGAAACTCCCTATAGATGGACTAAACTCTCTACTATGTGTTACGAAACTACTAAATGGTTAAAAGAAGTATATCCTTGTGATACATATTATCGAGTGCGATTTATGTTGTTAGAGCCTGGAGGTTTTATAGCACCTCACAACGACATGAATGAGCATGTTTTATCCCCTGTCAATATTGCGTTAAATCATCCAAAGGGGTGTGTAATGAAAATGGCACATCACGGGACTGTCCCTTTTAAAGAGGGAGAAGCATATCTTCTTGATGTAGGAAATACTCATGCTTATTACAATAAAAGTAGTGAAGATAGATATCACATAATAATACACGGAAACTATAAATCTAATAACAAATGGAAAGAATTAGTTGAGAACAGTTACGAGAAAAATGGGAGTAAATAAGAATTACATAGTTGGAATACTTGACGATTCCTCTGTGATTCCTAATCCAACAGCTGCTCAAAAATCAAAAGAATTAACTGAATTTTTTACAAGATTTAAATATTTTGGTAAAACTCTATCCGGGACATCTGTGAATGAAATTTTAGATAAAGCTTTAGAAGAAGATAAAAAATACTGCTTAATTCACTGTGTAGGACATTTAATAAAAGAGGCACATTTTTTTAATTTATTAGAAAAATGGATGGATTCTCATAATTTTTTTATCACAGGTCATATAATGGACAAACAAAACCCAAACTCTGCACACCCAGAGGGTGATGGGTACTATGGTCTTCATAAACAATGTTTGCTTGTTAATTTAGACTATTACAAAAAATTTGATAAACCCGTGTACGGTAGTAAAAATCAAAAAGAATCTGTAAACATTTCTAAAGCTCTTAGAAGTGTGCATGACATACACGATGATTATACCCCTTTAACTCTCAAACCGACAGACGAAACTTTAGTATGCACACCTCTTGTAGATGGTTGGAATTTTATTAACAAAAGTTTAGAAAACGGTTTAACTGTATATAATTTTCACCCTAAAATACGTGAACAAAAGCAATATGTGTACCCTAACAAAAGTGCAGAAGAATTAAATAGGCAGCTATACTGGATTAATAATATAGTTACGTACGCTCCTACATGCGTATTTTTGTGGAATACTGAGGGATATCAAGATTTAAAATATGTTAAGTTAAACGAATCAATTGATCACATTTATTCTGTTGCAGCAGCATTTAAACCTAATTTTATTTTAAATAAATTCGGTTTTAAGGACACTACTAAAGTTACTTACTTTGATTATAGTAAACAAGCTTTAGCGTATAAGCGTATGTTGTTAGAGCATTGGGATGGAGAAGATTATCCACGATTTATTCAATGGGCAAAATCAAAATATTCCATAAATGAAACTGCAGGGACTAGGACAGAGAATGAAACCCCGGATGATCTATGGATAAGAGAATTAAATTATTGGGGATCAGAAAAGACTCTTAAAAATCATTGGCAAAATTATAAAACACTTGAGCATAGATATATTCACTGTGATATTTGTGAAAATCCAGAAAAATTAACTAATAAAATTTATAATAAAGGCACTCAAGTAATATGGTGGAGTAATGCATTTCATACTGTTAATGCACATTACTTAAGAGGTTTACAAGGTGTTAAAAATTGTTATAATGATTGGGTACAACAATTAAATAATAAAGATAAAAATCTATACATTATGGGTAAAGATTACATAAATCGTCCTGTAGAAGGCGGGACACTTAAGGAGTACTTAAATGAAAATCAGTGATGATAAGCTTAAAATATTTAAATCAGAAGGCACTTTAAGAGAATATTTAAAAGTTAATGGAAATAGTGGTGCAGCAATTGAAGAAGCCGTCGATAGATGGAAAAGTCTTAGTTCTGGCTCTTCTAAAGTAGAAAAAACAACAATGGTTGTTACTGAAATGGATTCAACAGTCGAAACAAAATAATGAATAAAGACTACGGAACCGCGTTTCATAAAAATAATGGAAATGCTGTCAAAGTAACTGTTAACGAATTTAGAGAAAATTTATACTTACATATCAGAGAATATGCAATGGACGGTGACACAGGACAGTGGTTTCCGACAAAGAGTGGTTTTGCACTACCCGCAGATGAAGTCTGCTCTTTATTACCTCTCCTAGAAGAAGCAGCGGAAGAAGTTAGTAAAAGATTCGTGCATTCTACTCAAATCGAATTTGAGTTTGGAGAAAATGATGAGCGTTAAAGCTTGGAGTGATGATCAGGAAAATGAATTAATTTCTTTATATACAAAAGATAGCATTAAAGATGTACATGAACTTGCCAAACACTTTGGAAAAGGTTATCGTAGTGTTATCAGTAAATTAGTTCAGTTAAAAATTTATGAAAAACCTGAAACTAACGAAGTAGAAAAAGGACAAACAGTAAAAGTTATGCTTCGTGATTTAGAAGATTTGTTAGAAATTCAAGTTGAAGGAACAAATTTAAACAAAAAGGAAAATTTGTATAAATTATTAACAGCGATTAAGGATAAACTAAATGTCCACTAAATCAAACTACATGTATGGTCAAGAAGCTAATTTTAACATGAAAACAACTATAAGAGAACCATATTGGGATTATATGGCTCGTAGAGGAGCTGGAGGAGATACTATGAAAACTACTGGTGAAGTTTATCCTGTTAGAGAAGATGTGCCCGCTGAATTGTGGGGGCAACCTGTAGCAAAATCAAAAGTGCAGGGACCTATTGGAGCTGCTGCATTAAGCGAAAAAGCTGCTATTCAAAGTAAACGATCAAGCATGGCAGATGTTGTAAACCATCCCCCACATTATAATAAAGGTATCGAAACTACAAAATATATTAAGTCTTGGGACATGAATTGGAATCAAGCTAACGTAGTTAAGTATGTTTCCCGTTATAACTTAAAAAATAAGAATGACGTAAATCTTCAAATACAAGATTTAATGAAAGCTAAATGGTATTTAGAAGACTTAATTAAAGAACTTGAAAAACAAAATCCTTATTAATTTTTTAAAAAATTCTTGCTAATGCCCTTCATTTGTGCTAAATTATATCTCTATCAAGGATTTTAGGCATGAACTACCACCAGTTAAAGAACTACGTTCTTGAGCATTCCCGAAAATATTATGACTTATCTACGTCAAGCATCTCCGATGCAGCGTGGGATGAAGCTTATGATAAACTTCGGATTCCCCAACGTTGAAAGTAGGTGGAGCTGCTGGTAAAGTAAGTCACCCTTATACCCTTTATTCTCTAAGAAAAATATATGAAAAGGACGAATTAGATGAGTGGATGGATGTCCGGACCCCAAAGATTGATGGTACGAATCTTACTATTATTTACAAAGCTGGAAAGATGCATTTGGCACTCACTCGAGGAAATGGAGATCGAGGCGATGACGTCACAGAACTCGCACGAGAAATTGCCAACATCCCTCAAAAAATCTCTACCGATCACGCACAAGTCGTAATCAATGGCGAGTGTGTCACAGACAACGATGTTGAAAACTTTCGCAATTATGTCAGTGGTGCGTTAGGCTTAAAATCGCCATCAGAGTTTAAAGAAAGAAATATCAAATTCATTGCACACGATATACTTTCGTTTACAATGAACTATACTAATAAAATTGACGTACTACAGAACATGGGATTCTTTACAGTGCTTGACGATGCTGCATGGGATTATCCGTGTGATGGTGTAGTTTATCGTTGTAATGACTGGCAAAAGTGTCAAAATTTAGGATATACTTCAAAATATCCTCGATTTGCAGTCGCACTTAAAAGTCGAGAAACTATTACTGCGGTGACTACACTAAAAGAAGTGCTATGGACCGTTGGGCGCACTGGAGTTGTTTCTCCAACAGGTGTGGTTGACCCTGTAGTGCTTGACGACGCTACTATCTCCCGAGTTACCCTTCACAACATAGAACAGATCGAAAGTCATAATTTAGGCTTTGGTGACCGTATTGAGATTGAACGGGCTGGTGGTGTTATACCTAAATTTTTACGAGTGATTGAACATTCTCCGCATAATTTAAAGATTACTAAGAAACATGCTGAAGAGAGTGTTGATTGTAAACTAAAACGAGTCGGACCAAAACTTTTCTCTGATCGTGCAAACTCTACTAAAGTTTTGGAACACTTTATAAAAACACTAGATATCAAAGGACTTGGCCCAGCAAGTGTAAGGAAATTAAAGTTAATGCACCCAGTTGATTTATTTGACAATCCTAACTGGGATATACTAGGTGCAAACGGGGCAAAAATTGAAGAAGAAATCGAGCGAACTAAGACTAAGCCCTATTCACTCGTACTTGCTGCTCTCGGTATTCCAGGAGTTGGAAAAAGAGCAGCAAAACTCATTACCCGCCATATTTCGAGATTTCATAATTTACGAGATATTGAAGTTACCGAAATTAAAGGTGTGGGTCCAAGCACGATTGATAGCATTCTCACATGGTTGGATGAGAATGAAGGATGGGTGGAGACACTTCCACTTCAACTAGAAGAAGATTTAACTGTAGATGAAGTGCTACAGACTCCTAAACGAAAGATTTGTATCACTGGCAAGATGGATATGACTAGATCCCAATTAGGAGAACATCTTCAAAAATATGGATTTGCGGTAGCTTCTACAGTTACAAAAGATTGCTATGCGCTAATCTCAGGCGGAGACGATAGTAGCTCTAAATACAAAAAAGCGCAAAAACAAAAAGTTACTATTTTAGACTATTGGAAAAATAAATCCAGTATTTTAAACGGTGAATTTTAAGTTTATCATAAATTAAGCAAAACACTAGATTCCGCAAAATTAATCTTGCTTTTAATACAATTTTCTCTTATAATCATTACATAGTCAAGAAGACAACAGCTTCTTGAGCAAACTTCAAAATTTATCAACGAGGGGATTTAATCCAATGAGTAAGTTTGAATACACTGAAGAAATGGTTGCTGAAATGCATGAAGCAGCCGGTAGTGGCGTCACGGAAGACGTCATTGAAACTCTAATGGAAGACTTTGGTTTTCCGCGTCGGTCGGTAACAGCTAAGCTGCGTAAGCTTGGTTATGATGTTCCGAAGAAGCCTGGCGCAGCACCTGTATTTTCGGCAGATGAGACAGATGCTCTTGCAGACTTCTTGCAGGCTAATTCCGGCGTTCATACGGCAGACGAAATTGCTGCTGAATTTGCTGGCGGCAAGTTTACTGCCCGTCAGATTAATGGGAAGGCACTTTCTCTTGAAATGACTTCTCATGTTAAGCCTGCTGAGAAAAAGGCTCCACAACGTACTTTCTCTGAGGAGGAAGAAGGTCAAATTGAGGCAATGGTAGAAGACGGAAAGTATCTGGAAGAAATTCCAGAAGCTCTTGGTCGCACTGTTAATTCAATTCGTGGTAAGCTTCTTAGCATGGGTCTTCGCGCTGTACAGCGAGACAAGAAGACTTCGAAGAGTGATCCTTATGAGGGGATTGAGGATATGCTCGAGCAGACGGTTGAAGAGATCGCAGATCACTTTGACAAGACTGTTCGTGGAGTCAAGACGGTTCTTACCCGTCGTGGTCTTGCCTGTGCCGACTACACACCGAAGTCGGTTGCAGAGTAATCAACTCTAGCGAAGGGAAAAGGGGGTAGATAAACATCTATCCCCTTTTTTATTATGTCAGATTTAACTCTTTGTGATCTTCAAGATGAAACTATTGACTACCTTTTGGGTATGCAACTAGATGATGAGTTTGAATATGAGGAACTATTACAAAACTATATTTCTTCTATGTATGTTGAAAAATTATACCGTTCAAATAGGTTTTTTAATGAGCAGTTTACGATTGTTTATACCCAAACAGGATTAATTAGGAACGTCATAAATGATACTTATTTTGTCGAGGACGATCTCATCACTCATTAATAATCTGTGCTTGCTATTTGCTTACTTTTGTCCTATAATGTAAAAAATGGAGTAAACAATGGCAAAATCCCCAACTATCCCTGAAGCAAAGATTCGTCAAGCTATTTGGATGCTGAAAAAAGGCAAAACCAAAAAAGCTGTCTGTGAACATGTAGGCATATCTTATAGCCCTAAGAGACTCGATACACTCATTGAAGATTTTCATAAACGCATCGAGCGGGAAAAGCAGTTAAAAGCAAAAGCAAGATTCAAAAAGTTTTCAGAGTCAGAAAAGAAATCTATGGCAGACGATTACCTAAAAGGTGATGGTCTATCTGCTATTGCTCAACGTAATTTTATTTCGCCACAACGAGTCAAAAAGTTTTTGATGGAACTTAATGTTCCTTTACGAAGTCGTGGTAAGAAAAAAGCAGCAAAAGTAGAACACGTTGTACAAGATTTAGATATAAAATTTAAAGTAGGACAAAAAGTATTTATTGCAGATACCAGTGAATATGCAGAAGTAAAAGAAGTATTTGATGAAGATTGGGTAGAAGAACATAGAAACCCAACTCGTCGTAGGTATGTAGAGCATCATGCAATGGAAAGAGCGAAAAAAATATATGGTGAAGACTACGAGGGCAAAGAAGATGTTCATTGGTCTATCTACTGGGAGTATGATGATGGTTCACAATGGAAAGAATGGGCTATTAAAAATCGAATCAATCAAGTAGAATCGATTATTGAAGAAACAGGTAGAGAAGCATATAGACTATATATTCTTGGAGATCAAGGACATTTTACAGAACTTAACAGACACAAACTTTTTCCGGTGATGACAGTTGGCAATTGATTTACAAAAATTAACTCTGCGTAGATTATTAGATACGCAGAGTAACGACCTATATTCTAAACTTCTCAACCAGTATTTCACTGGTATTAATCATGTGCTTTTTGATAAGATAAAAAGCTTTTACAAATCGCACATGCGCCTGCCATCAACCGATGAAATTACAGCATTAAGAAAAGACATTGGTCTACAAGAATATATTGAAAACCAAATTCTTGATGAAGAAAATCACAATGAAACAATAGCGGACGAGTTTCTTGTATCTCAATTACAAGATTTTTACATTCGTGATGAGACCATTCATTTCCTTGATAAGTTTGTAGACAATCTCGACGATTATGAAAAGGTTGAGATTGTTGATCAGTTTCAAAATCATTTGTTAAAACTTAATCAAGCGATTCCCCATGATGATGAGCTGTACGATGTTGCTGAACTAGAATTTTTTCCGTCTGAAGAAGACTTTAAAATTTATCCCAGTGGTTTAAGTGCGGAATTTGATAACATAAACGGTGGTTTTGCGACTCAAGAACTTGTAATGCTTGGAGGTCGACGAGGATCTGGTAAATCTATTATTTCTCTTAATTTAGCTCTTAACAGATTTTTACAGGGAAACACTGTAGCATTTTTCACAATCGAAATGCGTTATAAAGAAGTTTATGATCGTGTTCTTAGTATTATATCTGGTGTGCCTTTCCTCGACATATTTAGAAATCAGCTAAATGATCGACAAAAAGTACAAATGGCAAAAGCAAAAATTAAAACATTTTATCAACCTAATGATGTACTTAATGAAATGTTAAAAGAGCTTGAGTATGGAAAAGATTTTAAAGGTTTTGAAAAACGAATTAAGATTGAAAAACCAAAATTAAAAGACAATAGATTATTTATGATTGATGATGAGTCTTTGACTATTAATCGTATTGATCACTATTGTAATATGTTTTCATCTAAATATCCAAATTTCAATATGGGTGTCGTAGACTACATAAACATTGTAAAACACGATGACCAAAAAGATTGGAAAACACAAATTGTAATTGCAGAGGCACTAAAAAGTGTGAGTCGAAAATATGATTTGACCCTTATCTCTCCGTATCAAATTGATGCGACAGGTGAAGCAAGATTTTCAAAAGGTATTCTTGACTCCGCAGATAGAAGTTTTAACTTCTTTCCACCTCCTGAAGGTGATAATCGTGAACTTGAAAATAAGATTACAATTCACACAACAAAAATGCGTAATGGTAAGCATATGAGTTTTGATGTTCTTATGGATTGGAGTTGTGTTAAAATCGACCCAAATCAGTCAGCGCTTATCAATGAAAAACCTCACAGTGCTGCTAAGTTTGGTAGTGACAATGAAAAAGAAGGATCAAGAGACGTATAATGGAATTAATTGAGTTGCTCAATACTCGGGGTATAGAGTATAAGAAAACTAATAATCCTAGTGAGATTTTGATATCTTGTACTTCTGGTTTGCATAATGACTCTAATCCCAGTTTAAGTTATAATTTAGATAAAAATTTATTTCACTGTTGGAGTTGTGGTTTTGGTGGTGGTGCGTCTAAGTTCTTGGAAAGTATTGGTGAAGTAACTCGTTTACCTGTTGATAGCAAACAACCATATCGTATCAAGAAACTCAAAGATAAAATTAGACACATTATCGAAATTGATGACATTAAATTGCCATCTGAACGTCATGTTTTTAAACAACAATTTAAAGGCATTTCAGCTAAAACAAACTTAAATTTATTGAAGGCAGAAAATTCAAAGATAATAATCACCAACCAAAATACTACCGTAGACCCGCGAACGCAAAAACCAACAACATTCTTTTTCCTTTAGATAAGATTAAGAATACAAATTATCTTATCTTTGTTGAAGGTATCTTTGATATGCTAAACATGTGGCAACTAGGTTACAAAAACACAGTATGTTTGTTTGGTGCAGCTAATTTTAATAAAACTAAATTAGAATTGGTTGACAGAATCGGTGTTACAAAAGTTGACATTATGATGGACCCAGACACCGCTGGTGCTATTGCGGCAGAAAAAATATCAAACCAACTTGATACAAGAAATATACAATCAAGGATAATTAAATTACCTCTTGGACGCGATCCAGGAGATTTAAACAAAGAAGAAATAAAAGAAATACTACGATGACTCAAATGAAATCTGGAGATGTTGAATTTAGTATTTTTCCTAAACCACAACTACTTGTAGGCAAAGGTAAAGTAACTGAAAACATTATTGAAGACCTTAACAATATGTGCGATGACTTGTTAGCTGACCCAGAGACGCCGTCTTATGCCGACAAACTTGTGGGAGAAATACATAAAGGTTGTCAATTAGAGGTGGATGTTGCGGATACACGTTTTAAACAGTTTAAAAAACTTTTAAAAGATGCGGCAAATATCTACATAAATCATTATTTTACTTCTATTGGAATGACTCCGATTCCTTATCATTTAGAAGTTAATGATGTGTGGACGGTTCATCAGTTTGAAGGTGATTATAAC
>LUMH01000374.1_pt1 | contig 16980 bp, 17 predicted proteins | sample 730001 | NCBI WGS metagenome assembly LUMH01 (sample SAMN03860268, study PRJNA289734) | marine metagenome | biome: seawater column; feature: ocean; material: water; isolation source: Red Sea water column Station 34 - depth 25m | place: Saudi Arabia: Red Sea | collected 2011-10-15 | depth 25 m
TAAAAAATGGGATTGATAGTATCCAATAAGAACGATCAAACCATAGATTGAGAATGTATTTTTTTCCACAAGAAGGACATACTGATGCGTTTTCAGTAATATCACTTTCACATTCTGAACAGGAAAATATTTGAAACATTTCCCCGCACTTTGGGCAAACATGAGCATCACCTGAAATCCATTCATCACAGGCTCTGCACTGACAAAGATTTTCTGACACGTCTAGTCAACTCTTAAATTCATAACCCCAATTTAAAACATCCATCTCTTCCTTTTGGATTGTAAATCCTTGAGTTTGAGGCTTCAAAGTTCCTGTTCTGTACATCACTCCTTTTTTTAGGTCATGATTGCAACAGCGACTGAGAAGGTAAAAAAGGCCGCGGTCGTGGTCAGCAAAATGATTTGAGCAATCCTGCCGCTGTCCGCCTTAAACCTTTCAGCCAGTAATGACACATTGCTGGCACTTGGCAAAGCACCCAAGAGCACAATCGTTGTCAGTGTAAAGGTATCAATAGAAAGTCCCAAAAAACGTGCATGCATTCCTATAGACCAAAGTAACAAAGGATGGATAAACAGTTTTATCATGACACCGGGCAGGTAATACGAGGCCGGCATCCGACTTGTGCTGTTCATTTTTGAACGTGCCAGCATTGCACCAATCGTAAACAGAGCCGCAGGTGTGGCGGCATCGGCGAGCATGTTGATCGTCTTGTCAACAGGCATCCACAGTTCAAGATCAAAGACACTGACCAGGATTCCAAACAGAATGGCCCAGGGCATGGGATTGCTCGCAGCACGCGTGAGAGCCTGACGAAAAGCTCTTCCCATGCTGTCCAGCCCCGAAGAATCCAATCGTGACAAACCGACGCATAAAGTACTGGTCACAAATACATCGATTAACATGGTTAACATCACCGGACCCACACTTGCGGTTCCTAAAAGGGTCGCAAGCATGGGAACTCCCATGAACCCCGTATTGGGCCATGCTGCCACTAATGCTCCCAGAGAAGCATCACTCCATCCAATCTGACCCCGCTTGGTGATAACAATGCAAACGAAAACGGTGATGAGTGCGCTTGCCAGATAAACGCCGAATACGACTGGATCCAGAATTTTGGCTACTGAGGTATCCGAACCAAATCGAAAACACATACATGGGAGTGCAAAGTATAAGACAAAACTGTTTAAGCCTGGTACTGCAGAAACCGTTAGCAAGCCTTTACTTACAGCGAAATATCCCGCAAAAACCAGGAAAAAAAATGGAAACGTTACAAAAAAGACATCGAGCATTTAGATCCTAGTGTAATGCTTTTCTGAAAAAGTCCTGTTGTTAAAAATTAGTACTACAAAAAGAATTAACATGATTCTGAGGTAAAATCTGTACTTATTAACATCATTTTGATGAACCAAATACAACCAAAGATCATATTAAAGATAAAAAAATATTTATTTTTTTAAAAGAATTTAATTTAATAAGGTTAATAAAAAATTTCTAGCATTATCAAAAATATTTGTTAATGTTTCCAGCTCACTGGAAAATTAATTTATAATTCATTGTTTTGGATTAAAAAAAAACCAAGTTTATCTTATGATTTTCAAAATCTGGACAATTCTTCTTCTCTTTCTTTTCATTCATTCTGATATTCATGCCATTGTTTTTGAGAGGAGAAAGTCGTTGAGTGATGAAATCTTCGAGTATTATATTGTTGCTGGTCCACTGGAAAGACCGGGAATTGGCAGTTTAATTACGGTTGGAGCAATTGTTAATAATATTCCTGTTCCCTGGGTTGAAGATGGAAAGTTTAACTTGATTGGTGGTTTTGGCAAAGGAAAAGGAGCCAACCAATTTGAAGGCCAGGATATGGATGCATATGGGTTAACAATCATAGACTTTCCGATTTTTTCCAACAATTTTACCTTTAGTCCGGCACGGTTAACAGCAACTAAATTTTCATATCCGTTTTTTGAAAGAGGCATTCATTCAGATCCTGATAGAAAATTCATTTTAATGGCAGATAAAGTAGCCCAGAACATCGGTGAATTTTCATATTATTTTTTAGATCGACAGGTTGAATTATTCTATACCTTTTTTAATGCTGAAGTAGATTTTTATGGTTATCAAGACTATGAAGGTGATTTTGTCGATTTAAGAGATGTTGAAGACTTTGGTGAAGGTACACAAAAATGGACAGAAAGATGGGGAGTTTTACTGGATGATACGGATTTTCGAAGAGATCCGAGAATTGGATATTTTTTGAAAATCGATCGATGGCAATGGCCGAACAGAACACCTCAGGAAAGCAGTTGGTACCAATATGATTTGGAAATGACGGGATACATCCCTTTAATCAACATGAAACTGATTTCGGTTGTGAATCAGTATTTCAGTACATCCAAAGTGATAAAATATGGAAAAGTGACAAAATACAATTGTACTGATCAACAATTGTTACTTTATCCAAAATGTCAGCAAATCGTCGATGAAGCTTATCAACGAGATTTAATCGAATCAAAAAAAGGAAGAGCTACCGCTTTAGGAGGATTTGAAAGGTTAAGAGGATATCCCGAAGGACGATTTTATGATGAAAACACAAACTTTCGGGCAATCGAACTCAGGTATTACTTTGACCCGGTCGATATCAATTTTGACGTGATCCTGGCAAAGGGATTTCTTGCCGAATTCCAGCTTGCCGGGTTCTATGAGCAGGGTACGGTTTCTCCCGATTTAGGAGAAGACTTCTGGAGAAATTTCAGAAACAGTTATGGATTTGGGCTGAGGTTTATTACCGGGTCTGCAGTAGCAAGATTCGATTTTGGATTTTCTGACGAAGGAAGTGCGGTAAGCATCTGGTGGGATTATCCCTTTTAAAATCGGTATTGGAACCAACGACTTAGTAATTTACTTCATAAACAACCGGTCCTTCTTCTGTTCGTATCGGTGATGATATGAACTTGGCATCCATTTCCAGAAAGATCTCATCTGCCACAATTTTTCCCTTCACGGCATTTTCAACACTGTCATATTCACCCACTAATAGAATCTTGTCCCTTTCAGTCTGGATCATGTAAGCAGACAAAATTCCTCCTCCAAGTCTTTTTCTGACTTCTTTTTTGAAACTGTCCGACTGTTCAATGAATTCTTTTTGTTTCTCTGGTTCGATGGTAAACAGTGAACATCTGAAGTATTTTTGATGGGTGGGTTGTTTGGATGCATCAAAGGAATCGTTGTTTATGGCAACTTCTGATTGGTTATGAACCGTCTCTTGCTCTTTTTTTGTTTCTTCAATGGAGTGTTCACTGGACAATTTGGGAGATGATCCTAAATCCTTTTTCATCTTTCAACCTTTTGTTAACTTTTTTGAAATATTCACGTGCCGTTTCTTGTAAAATTTAAAAAAGTTTGGCCCAGGAAAATTAACGCTGATCAACCGAGAAACCCAAGATGCTGAATGGTCCTGATCACCATCTTGGATGATGAATCAGACTGCCCTCATCTACGATGAGATTTGTTGAGCAATCCGGATAAATTCAAAAACCTTTCGGGTTTCAGCAACAGGATGCATCCGGACTGTTTACAATCCCTTTGATGGAGTCCTGGTTTGAAATCAGACCCGGAATCTCACCTCGATCAGGGAACCGCCCCGATTGGAATTTGGAGAAGATGAGTTTTCCATCAATTTCAACATCAAAGATTCCTTTTCCTTCAGGCACCAGTTCAATATCACTGATCTTCATTTCCTTCAATTCTGCCGAGACACGCTCCGCATCAGGAAGGTAGTTTCACATGGAACAGTAGATGATTTTTACTTTCATGATTTTACCTTTTTCATTGGTTGGATTGCAGATTATACCTTGATCAACCGATCACCGTAACCCGTTTTTCAATAGCCTCGGCTAAGCCCAAAACATGATCATGAAGGTTTTCTGTTCCTTGAACTCATTCACGATCATCTCCTTAGCCAGTGAATTGACCTAGATCCGTTCCAAAATCCAGAAGCGGGTACTTGATGCCTAAATACGCTATTGGAGTTCTTCCTCAATGGAAAGTCCCGATGCTCAAGATGTTGTATGCCTTCTGTGCAGCCTCTACGCTTTCAAACTCAACAACTACTGCCCTTTCAGGAGGCACTCCTTCGATTTCGGAAATGTTGGTGCCGCGTGCGAGCGCGGTTCCTCCATTCGCCATCATTGCGGGAAGTGCATCTGCTCCATAGTTTTTCAATTTTTCTTCGTCATGGATTTTGTAGTACACAGCAACCAGATAGGCTTTTGCCATCTTTCATCTCCGGGCTTGAGTTAAAAAATATTTATCCTTTTGAAAAAGAACTATATCAGTTCTGAAATGGTTAATTTCAAGTGTTATTTTGCTCCAGAAAAACATTTCCAGATCATCTATAAGTAGATTTCTTCCGAGGAATTCGAGCAAATTTCAGCTTATTTTTTCCGTTTTTTCCGTTTTTTCTTCCCATATCAAAAAATTGTGATATGTTCACATTGAGGCTGCTAATCGGCACGTCAGGAGCCTCTGGAAGGGATGATATGCGACTGACATTCATCCCTTCTGCCCCAGCATGCTTTTTCGTAAAATTCCCTTAGAATCCTTTACAACTGCGTCAGCATCGGATCATATCAGCTAGGAAAATCCAGTTTTTAGGAAAGCCTGTTATTTGGAACAAAGAATACTTTGAGATTTTACTGAAGAAAATGAACCGCTATTGCTGATCATTTCCAGGTAAACCGGGGTTGTTCCAAATCATGAACACGGGTCATCCGTCCAAACAGCACGACTTCCCGGAACTGGTAAAGGATGGCCGCCGTTGGGGCAAAAACCTGATGGCCTATGCTGGGAAACAATAACGAAAAGCCGATCGTCTGCTGATCCTCCAACTTCAACATCCTCTCATCGATCTCTGGATCCCTAAGTTCCTCAAACGGAATGGAGAACACTTTTTCCACTTCCCGGGAGTCAGGATTCAACATTTCAGGATGGGGACACCAGACCACCCTTGATGAAATACAAAAACCGGAGCGTGTAGCAAAATCATCGAGCCGGCCTAAAACAGAGGTTTCCTGTAACTCCAATCCGATCTCTTCCTCACATTCCCTCAAAGCTGCTGCTTCAATTGTTTCTCCCGGGTCGAGCTTTCCTCCCGGAAACGCATACTGCCCTGCATGACGCTTTAAATGAACTGCCCTCCGGGTCAAAAGCAGGCAGGGTTCATCACTTCCCGGTTTGCAAGTGACCACCAATGCCACAGCAGCTGGCTTCAATGAGAGATGACTGAAATCCATCCAGTCCTCCCTCTCTAGACGGTCCTGAATCAGTTGCTTTAAATCCAAACTAAATTTCATCATTTCATGATAATGAAAATCCTGGCAGAATCCTCAGACATGATCCGGATAAGCCATTTCAGGGTAGAGTTTCTGGATGAGAAATTCAGACCAGTAGCTGATCAATTTTGAATAGGAGCAGGATGAACAAATTTCATTGGACGGCACCGCCGATGACGGAAGAACGTTTTGAAAAACTCAAGGAATGGGCCGAAGAAACGAAACAGCCCGAAATTCTCTCATATGTCAAGGAGATGGATCGTAAAATCCGCAAGCGGTCCCGGAATTCCTGATTTAGAGATGAACTGGTTTTGGGGGAGTTCACATCCCGGGTAGATTTTCCAGACGCTTCATTTCGGCACTTTCAAAAAGTTCCGGATTGAGCAAATATTCGCCGAGCATCTCACAACAATCATTTCCCCAAAAAAGCTTATCTCCGATCAGCATCGTCGGAACCCCGAAAACTCCGGCGTCAATCGCTTCTTCTCCGTTATTCCGGAGCAGAGACTTGATTTCCGGATCTGAGATTTTCTCGTTGGCTTCCTCTTCCGTCAGGCCCACGGCTTCGCAGAAGGTTTTCCAATGTTCCGGATTGTCCCCTGAAAGTCCCTTTCCCCAAACACCATCAAAAATCGCGTCCACGGCTTTTTGGGTACTTCCTGCTGCAAGACACAACCTCAGCAATGGAACAGGATTAAAGGGATGTCGTTCCGGAAAACGAAACGGAATTTTCTCACGTTCCGCAATCCATTGCACCTGACGGTAGGTGAAGGTCCGCTTGGCTTCGATCTCCACCGGCCCCCTGTTGCCCCAGTGTTTGAGCAAGCCTGCAAAAACCAGCGGTTTTCTCTTGATTTCAAGCTCTCTTGAAAATTCATTGAGCCTTAGGTTTTGGAGGTAGGCGTAGGGAGAAATGAAATCAAAATACCAAGTTGCTTTTTTCATCCAGTTCTTTTGAAAAGAAAAATTGAAACCATTTTCTCAGGAATTTTTACGCTTCAGTTCCCAGAGTTTGAAATAGCGGACCATGATGTTAAGCGCGTCGAAGAAGGCGCAAAAGAGTCCTGGTATTCCATCCCTGAAACCGCCTTTGATAAAATAACGCCGGAAGAAGCGGGTAGCAGGTCTGAACAGAAAATAACGAAAGTGATTGATGGAATTGACCTGGACTCCCTGCTCCAACATGAAACCTGCCTCAAAGCTGGAGTAAAAATCGAATTTCTTCAGGAATTGGCTGATGTTCATGTAGGAGTAATGCAGCATGTCTTCTTTGAGCATCCCGATTTTTCCTTCAATTTGGATTTTTTCGTGGACATGCTGGTTGGCGAACTTTCCCTTGCCCCTGCGGAACATTCTGAGCTGAATATCCGGGTACTGGCTTCCATGCTTCAGCCATTTTCCGAAATAATGGTTTTTTCTCTTCAATCGGAACGCTGAATACTCGGTTTCTGAAGCAACGATCCCCCGGATTTCCTCAACCAACTCGGAAGGGATCCGCTCATCGGGGTCGAGATAGAAGATCCAGTCGCCGCTGGCCTGATCCATGGCAAAACTCTTGTTGACGTTGAGATTTCGGTCATTCGGACGCGAGAAGGTCTTACATCCCAGTTCTTCTGCCTTTCCAAGCGATCCGTCGCTACTCTCACAATCAACATAAATGACTTCATCCGACCATTGGAGTTGGGGCAGTAACTCACTCAGATGGTCCACCTCGTTGTGACCGATGATGGTGATACTGATGGTCATGACTTCAGGGAAATTCCTGTGAAATGCATAATCTTTGGTCTAAAGAGGGGTCCAGTTTCAACAGCAACTGAAACTGAAATTTCTCCAGAAAGCAGTGTTTCTCAATTTCTGGCACAAGTACAAGTTCATACCCTTTTTATGAATGAATGGTGAGTCATGATCCTGAATGTTCCAATCTGTTCCTGGAATTTCACGATTAATTGCGCTTTACTGCTTTAGTTTTTTTATTATCTCATTGTAAATTCTTGATTCAAAATCTCGGATTTTTGGAACTCAAGTTTGAGACTAACTTTTTAATTGAGTCAATGGATCTTCGCACAAAAATTATTGAAGTCTTTGCGGTTTTGATTCTGATAGCCGAGTCGGCCTGGGTACTTTTCAGTCTTCAACACAAATTGAATTTGCCCACCGTCCAGTCCAGAGCGATGCATCTTTTGATTCAATTCGCCCTTGAGACGGAGGAACAAAAGCAAGAAATCCTCCTGCAGGCAGAAAAGGAAAGGATCTATTTCTGGCCTGGAAACGGGATGCCGATCGTGTCCGAACTCAGCCTTGCAGAAAGACTGGACGGTGTTTTGTCGGAGCGTTACGGCGAGGAATACCGGTCCCTTCCCGAAGAAGAGTTGAGGATGATGCGTGAAGATACCTTGCCCTGGCTTGAACAATCGGTTTTGGCTCGGATGGATACCTGGAAATCAGTGAATTTTCCCGAAGGTCTCACGCAATGGCTTTCTCTGTCCAAAGACGAAAAAAGTTTTATTGCCACCAGCCTGGTGCAGATGACCCGATATACCTGGCTTGGGTATGACAAACATCTTTATTTCACTGTGATCCCTGACCGGAATGGGAACACTTCTCTTTTTCTTTCGTCAGTTGCTGACAATGTCGAGATTCTGAGTTTTCTCGAGGCAACCTGGCTTCAGCTGCTGCTGCTGATCGTTACCCTGATCCTGTTCCTGGTTTTCAATTTCAAACTCCTCCTGGATTCCAGAAAAATTCTCGCCATCACCCAGATTTTCGAAAAATTTGTCCCCAGACAGTTTCTGAAAAAAATTGCCAATGACGGGATCGAAAACATTCAGTTAGGAAGAGCAGAAAGTGATCATGTGACGGTGCTTTTTTGTGATATCCGTTCCTTCACGTCCCTTTCGGAATCGATGAAACCCCAGGAAATTCTGAATTTTTTGAATTCCTACTTCAAACATATGAACCAACCGATTGCAAACCACGAAGGCATCATCGACAAATATGTGGGAGACGCGATCATGGCGGTGTTCAACTTCCCGGAAAACGATGACAAATTTGAAGCAGCACGGGCGGTAGAAGCAGCGATCGAAATGCAGTACATGCTCAACGAATACAATGGCTTCCGTAAGAAAACAGGGTATGTTCCCATTTCCAACGGAACCGGGATTCACAGCGGCTCCGCCGTTTTCGGAACGGTCGGTTCCACCGACAGAATGGAATCAACCGTGCTCGGAGACTCGGTCAATGTTGCTTCAAGGCTTGAGGGGCTGACAAAACTGTTTAAAACCTCCATCATCATTTCCGATAAAACCCAGGAACTGATCAAGGACAAACCTTTTCTTTCCAGGAAACTGGACCGGGTTTCCGTGGTCGGCCGTAATGAACCGATGGATATCTTCGAGATCTTCGACTACGAGGAAGAGTCGATCAAAGAGGCAAAGCTGAAGAGTCGGGAAGAGTTCGAAAATTCAGTCGAAATTTATGAAAAAGGAAACTGGTCAGATGCCCTGAAAGGATTTGAACAATGCATCCAAAGTTTTCCTGATGACCCCGCGACCAAAATCTATCTCAACCGGTGTCAAATCATGATCAACAATCCGGATGCAGCTGCGGGTTGGGATGGAATCACCTATCTGACAAAAAAATAAGAAAAATTTTCTCTCAGTTCCAGGCGGCATACTCAGCAGTTTGCTTCATTGCCTCCCAAAGGTTCTCCAAAAGTTCCGCGAATCCGGTTGAAGGGTTTGGGAATACGGTGATGGTCCCAGGTTTTCAGCAGCCACTCGTTTTTCGACGCATAACTCCAGGGGATGATCGGCATTCCGGAATCCCGTGCCAGCAGGATAATCCCGGGTTTCGATTTGAGTGAAGGGCCGGTCGGCCCGTCCGGAGCAATCGCCAACCCACCTCCCTGTTTCAGGAATTTTGTGGTTTCCAGCAAGGCTTCGGTTCCTCCACGGTTGGAAGAACCGCGGATACCCTGAAAATTGAAATGACGCATCACCTGAAAGATTCCTTCCCCGTCACGGCTTGCACTGATCATGGCTGTCAAATTCAGTTCACGGAACATCCAGATGCTGAAGAAGATATCCCGATGCCAGGTAGATAGGATGAAGCCTCCATGGAGACGACGAGCCTCATCGATGATCCCTTCATTTTCAAGCTCCGTTCTCGATGTCCATGCAATGCTTCTCAAGAGCATCACAAACAGCTTGATGAAAAGCTTTTCGCTTTTTTTTAACCGGTATCCATTTTCTGTAGTGGATTGATTCATCATCGATCTCTTCAAGGATTTCGGATCAGACCCATTTGCTCCAGCCGTTCAATGATGGGTTTCTCATCAAGAAGTCCGATCAATGCCTGAACTGCCGGTTTTTGAAGACGTGATTCCGGGATGATGAAATCATACTCCTCATCCTGCAAAGGAATGAACCCCAATCCCTGATCTTCTGCCACGGAACGGATCGCCACTCCCCAGTCGGCCCTTGACTGGGCGACTGCGGCAGCCACCGCCTGATGGGATTTCGCTTCATAAAGAAATCCCTGGGGTTGATGTTTTCCTAAAAGACCATCGATCAGCACCCGTGTCCCGCTTCCACGGTTGCGGTTGATCATCCTCAATTCAGGATCGGAAAGCATTTCCTTAAAACGTTCCTGGAAAGAATCCTGAAAACCCTGAAAACGTGGATCATCTTTTCGAAAGATAAACCCCTGACCCCGGCGGTACGCTTTAACAAGTTTCAGTCCCTGAGTGAGCAAATGCTCGTTGTAAATACCGCTTGCTTCATCCATCAGGTGCGTTCCTGCCAAATCACACTCTCCCCGACGTGCGGCAAGAACTCCTCCCATACTGCCCACAGGGATGAATCGGGACTGGTAACCGAGTTGACGCATCTCGCCAAGGAGAAAATCCATCCCGACACAATGACTGCCGATGATCATCAAATCCGGAAGTTGAACGGCATCGCCAAGCAACTGGATTTCCATCTCCTCACCCGCTTCGATCATTTCCGTTTCTTTTTCGATTTCCATGAAACCGTCTGCCCGCGAGAACCCTGTCACCGAGCCCGAACCTTTACCGGTGGAATAGGCTGCTTTACCCTGTGGACCGTCGGTGAGATGAATCAGGTTGAATTCGGTGCGTCCTTTATCGGACTGAATTTTAAGGGGAACCTTGGCCTTGAGTCGGGTATTTTTCTCGGGAGGAAGACCTGCCATTTCCCTCAAAACCGGAGCGATGAAGCGAGTGAAGGTGAAAATTGCAGACGTTGGAAAACCAGGAAGGATGGCAGCAGGGGTTCCTTCCAGCACAGCCAGGCAGAGGGGTTTGCCGGGTTTAAGGGAAACTCCGTGCACGAGAATTCCGGGATTCTTGAATTGTGCAAAGACCCGGTAATTCTGGTCACCTTCTCCTTTCGACGTTCCTCCGGAGAGCAGCAGCATGTCGGCTTCCAGGCCTCGTCGAACCACCTGCTCCAATTGTTTCTCGTCATCCCTGACGATTCCCAGAAATTCCACCTGACAGCCCAGTTCCTCTGCCGCGTGCCCCACTACCAGGCTATTGGAGTCATAAACACGTCCAAGCTGCATGGGTTCTCCGGGAGCAATCAGTTCGTCTCCGGTCGAAACCACCGCTACTTTGGGTTTTTTCCAAACCCAGACATGGGTTTCACCAACGGCTGCAAGGGTTCCTGTTTCACGGAAACCCAGCAGATCTCCACGGCGCAGCACCACTTCCCCGGCACCCAAATCGGATCCTGCCAGGGAGACTCCTCCTCCTGGAACGATCGGCTTCAGAACACGGATCCGGTCTCCGTCTGGATGGGTATTCTCGATCATCACCACACCATCCGCTCCACGAGGAAGTACCCCTCCGGTTGAGATCGGAGTTGCCGTGCCAGGCAGGAGTTGTTCTTCAGGAATCACTCCGCAAGCCAGGATTTCACGATTCAGTTTGAGGCTCAAAGGCTCAGTTTCCTCGGCGCCGAAGGTATCTTCCGCACGAACCGCGTAGCCGTCAAAATTGCTGCGGTCGTAAAAAGGAACGTTGATCGAAGCGATCACATCCCGGGAAAGCACCCGGCCACGGGCTTCTTTCAGCAGAATCTGCTCTTCTCCAAGAGGAGCAGGATTGACAGCATCACGAAACTTTTTCAGCGCTTCTTCCGCGCTTGCCAAATTGAGAAACTGTTCTTGTTTCATCAAAGCATCCGGTTTGTTTCAATCATAAAGCCAGAGCTCCACCTCTTCTCCTTCAGCAAATCCCTCAGAAGATTCTTCGGTAAGCAGAAAGCCATCAGCGCGGGTAGTGGAAGAAAGAATCGACGCTCCTCCCGAGGCAATCGGTTCGGCTTTTCCTTCTTGAATCTGAAGCCGGACGTATTCGATCCTGCCAATTTGAGAAGCGATTTTTGACCGGAGCGGAAGTTTTGTTTTGCGGTAGGGCCAGTCTTCAGAGAGTCCTCCCAAGCGACGTAAAGCAAGCCCGACAAAGCAGTCATATGCGGAAAGACATGAAACTGGGTTTCCCGGCAGGAGGAAAACTTTTCTTGGGCCGATCAAACCAAATCCTGTTGGGGCAGCCGGGCGCATGGGGATGCCGTGAACCAACAAAGTGCCGATTTCTTCCAAAAGCGTAGGAGCATGATCTTCCAGCCCGACCGATGTCCCTCCGGTGACACAGATCAGATCGGCTTCCGATTCGAGCATGGCTTTGCGGATGGTTTCGCGTTCATCCCGAAGATGGAGGATCGTCCCGATCTCAGCTCCATCCCTCTCAGCAAGTTGTCGAAGCATCAATGAATTGGAATCAACAATGGAGACTCCCTGCGGCTTGGATCCAGGTGGAAGCAGTTCGTTTCCCGTGATCAAAAAATCGATAATCGGCCGACGGACCACAGACGCCTCATGCATTCCAACAGAGGATAAAAGGCCGATATCCTGGGGACGAAGTTTTCTTCCTGATTCAAAAAGCGGTGCCCCAGCGCGGATATCTTCGCCGCGAAAGCCAATGTGCTTCCCCGGAGCAACGGGCTCCTGGACATGGATCCGGTCTCCTTCTGATTCTGCGTGTTCGGCGACCAGGATCGCATCGGCTCCCGCAGGAACAGGCCCACCGGTCATGATCCGGACGGCCTGACCGCTATCCACGGTTTGATCGAATCGGGTTCCCGGTGTGACTTCTCCAACCACCTCAAATGAAAGCGGAGCATACTTCGATGCACCAAAAGTTTCCTCGGCTTTCAGCGCGTATCCGTCCATTGCGGAACGATCGAAATTCGGAACATCCAACTCAGAGCAAATCGGTTCTGCCAAAATGCGTCCTCCAAGATGCTTCAAGTCGACCGTTTCTTTTTCAAGGGGGAGGCAGTATTTTCGGATTAAATCCAGCAGTTCCGGAACCGGAGTGCGTCTCAAAAACCCGCGCATCCGAATTTCTGCCTCGGTTTTCATCAGCAAAATGACTCTAGGATGATTGAATGTATCTTTTGGGTAAGCCCTCCATTTCTACCATGCACCTTGAGGGCACTCAAGATTTTCTCCTTTTGCAGGGGTTGACAGCCATTCATGGATGTTTCAATTTCTAACCTGATTTTAAATAAATTATGAAACCGGCGATTCCAGAACTTGCAGGAACCCATGATCATTAAATATTGATTCAATGAATGACATTGATGGAGATAAGACAAATTCCTCGGTGAACCAGCCTGAACTGAGCCGCGCGAATTTGGCAGACCTTTCCCAGGTCAGGGTGATGGATGAGAATGGAGAATTCCGTGATGCAGAAATCACCGGGGAAAGACCTCTTACAATCTATGTGGATAAAAATGAAATCGTAACCCTGATGACATTGGGCAGTCACCCGGAACTGCTCACCCTGGGCTACCTTTTCAACCAGCGTTTCATCAATGACTTGAACGAGGTCCGTTCGGTTCAGGTGGACTGGGAAGTAGATGCTTCCGTCGTCAATACCTGGAAGGGGATTGAGGGATTGGAAGAACGACTGGGCCGTAGAACGGTCACCACAGGCTGCGGGCAGGGCACCGTCTACGGTTCAATCCTTGAAGAACTGGAAAACATACGCCTACCCAAAATACGGCTTTCAAAAGAAACGCTTTACGGGTTACTCAAACGTATCAAAGATTACAATCAGGTTTACCGAAAATCAGGGGCTGTCCATGGATGCGCCCTCTGCCGACAGGACGAGGTCATCGTATTCATTGAGGATGTCGGACGGCACAACGCCGTGGACGCCATTGCCGGAAAGATGCTGCTGGATGGAATGTCAGGTGAAGACAAAGTTTTCTATACCACCGGACGTCTTACCTCTGAAATGGTGCTCAAAGTAGCCCAAATGGGAATCCCCATCCTGATTTCCCGTTCCGGTGTGACTCAAATGGGTCTTGAACTCGCACGCAAAACCGGAGTGACCCTCATTTCCCGGGCTGGTGGGAAACACTTTCTCGTCTATCACGGATTCGACACACTTCAGCAGTAAATAACAAACTCCTGAATCCACTAAGTGATCTGATCTGCAAAAATTCCAATTCTAAGTTTTCATCCAATTAATGATGAACTCGGCAATTTTTTCAGGGTGGTTCAGATCCAACCAGGGAATGTCCAGATTGTCCGATGGAGTTTCATCAGACGCTAAGGCGATGATTCCCGGAAGACCAGGATGCATCATATCCCTTCCAAGAGAAGGACGATGAATTTCGATTTTTGGAAGCATATGATGTTTAAATCCTTCCACCAAAACCAGATCAAGATGATCCAGGTTCATCCTTTGGAGCAATTCTCCGGGATCAGGATCAGCTTCTTCAGAATTTTCATGAAGTAGAACCCATCGTCGACTTGAGGCCAGCATGACCTCGGTCGCTCCGGCCTGACGAAAACGGAAACTGTCCTTGCCTTCCCGGTCTATCTCAAAATTGTGGTGGGCATGTTTGATCACCCCGACTTGATTCCCACGATTCCGGAGAATGGGTATCAATTGACTCAAGAGGGTGGTCTTCCCGGTTCCACTATAGGCACAAAACCCCAGTATCGGTTTTGGCCACTGATTTTTCAGCATTTTCTTTTGGTTAATTTGAAAATTTTCACCTCAAGCTTGAGTCAAAAGGAACAAGCTTTGAATGACAATTGGAATCGCCCAGCAGGGGGTGGCGTATCAAGTAACCCTCCGCCTTAGACATAATTTTCTCCTTGCGGGTGAGAACGCAATGCTTGCCCGCATGCTTCTTGAAAATCCCTCCTTTTTTTTCAACTCATCCAAAGTTTCTCTTAAAAAATGAATAATTTCAGTTGTTAATTTAACAGTTTAATCTAAATTTTTGCTCCATCAGGCTTGACATTCATTGAAACAAAAATATTATAGATAGGTTTTTTGTTTAATTTAATTCAATAACGCTTTCAGAGGAGATTATTATGAGAGCAATATTAATTTTATCACTGACCATGATTTTCTTCGGGTCGGAACTCTTTGCTGGTGGCCATTCCAGTACACTGCAAGATGTTAAAGCTCGAGGGAAACTGCGATGTGTTGTTACAACCGGACTTCCAGGGTTTGCTGCGCCAGACGCAAACGGAGTATGGCGTGGATTCGACTGGGATTTCTGTAGAGCAACAGCTGCTGCCGTTCTTGGCGACGCCAATGCTGTTGATCCCATTACTTCAACTGGTAAAACCCGTTTCACCAAGCTTAATGCTGGTGAAGGTGATGTTCTTTGGAGAAACACAACCATCACATTTTCACGTGATGTTAGTGTGAAACTCCGATTTTTGGGCGTAAACTATTACGATGGACAAGGATTTATGGTAAATAAATCCCTCGGTGTCAGCAGTGCCAAAGAACTTGACGGTGCATCCGTTTGTATCCAAACAGGAACAACCACAGAATTGAATCTGGCGGATTTTTTCTCATCCAACAACATGAGTTATGAGGCCGTCACCATCGAAACCAATGATGAAGCCAGACAAAACTACGAAGCAGGACGATGTGACATTTACACGACTGATGCTTCTGGACTCGCATCAACACGTTCATCTCTCCCAAATCCCAATGATCATATGGTTCTTCCTGAGATCATTTCCAAGGAGCCACTGGGACCAGCTGTTCGACAAGGTGATGACGCATGGGCAGACATCATTACCTGGGTGCTTAATGCAACCATCACTGCTGAAGAATTAGGCGTCAATAGCTCTAATGTCGATCAGATGAAGAATTCAAACAATCCTGAGATTCGCAGAATGCTTGGAACCGATGGAAGCCAAGGTGCAGAACTTGGACTTTCAAATGACTGGGCTTACCAGATCATTAAACAGGTTGGAAATTACAGCGAAATTTTTGAAAGAAATATTGGAGTCAATACTCCACTTGGAATTTCACGTGGGCTGAATGCTCTGTGGACCAAAGGAGGACTTCTTTATTCGCCTCCATTCCGCTAAAACTGTTCATCAGTTTAGTTTTTTTGCCGGGAGTCAACCGCCTCCCGGCTCTACCCCCCTATGATTCTCTCCTATTAAGGTGGTCAGCCGAAAAAAACGGCCGTGAGTCAAAATACTCCTCCCTCACAAACATTTTTTCTTCTTAGGCTTTGGCGCAATAAAGAATCCCGAGCTGTCATCATTCAAATAGTAACGATGATTGTTCTATTTTCTTTGATCGGGTTGATAGGAAGAAACATCGTTATCAATCTTTCAGCGGTTGGAAAAGATTTCAGTTTCGGTTTCATGACTTGGCCGGCGGCCTACGACATTTCATTTTCTCCATTCATTGATTACACCAACAAGTCTTCTCATCTTGAAGCAGGAATTGTCGGTGCACTCAATACCTTGCTGGTTGCGATTTGTGGAATCATCCTCGCTTCCATTCTGGGGTTCACCATGGGGATTCTCAGGCTTTCAAATAACTGGTTAATCAACCGGATTGTTTACGTTTTTCTAGAATTCATGCGTAACGTTCCGGTTTTGATTCATATTCTGGCTCTCTACTCATTGATCGTTGTTTTACTTCCTCCAGCCAGAAAAGCCATTGATATTGGTGCAGGTAATTTTTTTCTTTCAAACCGTGGTCTCTACTCTCCTGCACCTGTTTTCGAAGCTGGTGCCGGTTTGGTGGGTATCGTTTTCATTATATCTGTAGTTGCTTCATACATTTTCATTAAATGGGCAAAAAAAATACAAAACGATACAGGAAAGATTTATCCGTTTTGAAAGGTTTTAATTTTAAAGGGGGGATGTCGATTAAACCTGAATTCCTCGCATTGTGGTTGGCTCTCTCGTATTACACGGCTTGCTTTATTGCTGAAATCGTAAGAGCAGGAATCCTTTCCGTCAGTAAGGGTCAAACGGAAGCATCCTATGCACTCGGACTCAAGCCGAACAGAACATTGCATTTAGTGATAGTTCCCCAAGCATTGAGAGTCATTGTTCCACCGTTGTGCAGCCAGTACCTGAACTTAACAAAAAATTCTTCTCTCGCGATCGCAATCGGATACATGGATATTACCGCTACTTTGGGAGGTATCAGTTTGATGCAGACGGGAAAAGAAATGGAAACGATGCTGATTGTGATGGCCTTTTACTTGGTCATCTCGTTGATCATTTCAGCCTTCATGAACTGGTTTAATCAACGCATAAAACTTACAGAACGTT
>LUMH01000216.1_pt1 | contig 16906 bp, 19 predicted proteins | sample 730001 | NCBI WGS metagenome assembly LUMH01 (sample SAMN03860268, study PRJNA289734) | marine metagenome | biome: seawater column; feature: ocean; material: water; isolation source: Red Sea water column Station 34 - depth 25m | place: Saudi Arabia: Red Sea | collected 2011-10-15 | depth 25 m
ATATGCCACTTTCAAAAAAGGGAGAACAGCAGCAGATAAGAAAATTCAAAAAATATTTTCATCTCTTCGTCAAATGATAGTTGAGGATGGACACACTTAAGTATTCTGGGCATAAAGCTTTTATAAGTTTTCTTCTTTAAATGCTAGTTCATCCTTAAGTTTATAAACACAGTTAGTATTCAATCTGTAAAGTTTTTTTATTAATTTTCTTAGACAAATGCTCAATTTTATAAAAATGACTTATAACCAAATCTGTTTAACACTTCTAGTGATACTGTCCTTTCTGAATTATTTAAAATGAATATATTTGGACTTTTGGGTATTTTTCTGCTATTATCAGGTATAGGTTCTGGATACCTTGCTTATGTTGGAATTATGGAGATGATGAAATGAAAACAAACTTAAAGTTAAGTAAACAAAGACACCAAGTGAAATCAAGATGGTATTATATATTTTGGGGGTCTGCTACATTATCTGTATTTGCAGGTCAATTATATGTTGGAAGTGGATATCGTCAGATGTCAGAATCATTTAACAGAATGTTGGATGAACCAATAACTATTATAGAAGAAAAATTTGAATCACCTATGATTATTCCTAGATATGATATCCCCAGTCAAGAACCAATTGGAAGTCTCTATTAATGTTTAACTTATTCTTATCTTGTCCACCAGTTTATCATTTACCTGGCACATGGACTAAATGTGAACAACCACTAATTCCTCATGGAAATCTACAAGGATTAACTGGTGATAATCTAATTATTGGTGCAATTGTTTTAGCTGTATTTTCAGCAGTTCTTTATGGAATACATGTTACCTTAGGTGATGAAAAGTAAATCATTAAAAACACCTCTTCGTTATCCTGGTGGTAAGTCTCGTGCTTGTACAAAGATAGAGTCTTACTTCCCAGACTTGAGTAAGTATAAAGAATATCGTGAACCTTTTTTAGGTGGTGGTAGTGTAGCATTATATGTAACTCAAAAGTTTCCTCATTTAGAAATATGGGTGAGTGATTTATATGAACCACTAGTAAACTTTTGGCAAGTTCTTCAAAGAGAGGGAAATACATTATCCACTGCTCTTATTAACTTAAAAAATAAATATCCAGATCAAGAAAGTGCTAGAAATCTTTTTGATGATGCAAAGGGATTAGTAAATAATCAGGAGTATGCTACTGTTGATCGTGCCATTGCATTTTATGTTGTAAATAAATGTTCCTTTAGTGGATTGACAGAATCATCTTCATTTTCTAAACAAGCATCTGATGCTAATTTTACAATCAGAGGTTTGGAAAAACTACCAGAATATTCTAAGTTAATATCTAACTGGAATATCAGCAAAAACTCTTATGAGATTTTACTAAATGATCAAGATGATGTATTCTTATACATGGATCCACCCTATGAGATAAAGCACAATTTGTATGGTAAGAAAGGTAAACTTCATAAACAATTTAATCATGATGATTTTGCTTCTGATTGCAACTTAAGTGAAATGGACATGCTTGTGAGTTATAACTCAGATCAATTAGTTAAAGATAGATTTCAATCTTCTAAATGGAATGCAGGTGAATTTGATTTAACATATACTATGAGATCTGTTGGAAGTTATATGAGAGATCAAAAGGATAGAAAAGAACTTATGCTTTTTAATTATGACATATGAATTGAAGGATTGGTTAAACTCAATAAATCTTACAAAAGAAAATTTATTAGAGACAGATCCTACATCTAAAAACAGTTACCCACCATACATTATTAATCGTTGTTTGTCAGGACATCTAGATTGCGTGCTGTTTGTTAATGAAATGAACAAATATCACTTCCTAGATAAAGACCTTCAATATTCTTTTTATCTAAATACTGTGAGGAAAAGAAAGCGATTTTCCCCTTGGCTTAGAAAAGATAAGATTGAAGATTTGGATTATGTTAAACAATACTATGGTTATAGTAATGAGAAAGCATTACAAGTCTTGAAGATTTTGTCAAATGAGCAAATACACTTTATTAAACAACGACTTGAAATTGGTGGTAAAAAATGACTCAAAGTATTGAACCTCAGGTTAATTGGTCTCAAGATAAAATGATTGAGGTCAAACTGAATGAACCAGATGACTTTCTTAAGGTGAGAGAAACTCTAACAAGAATTGGAGTTGCATCAAGAAAAGAAAAGAAACTTTACCAAAGTTGTCATATTTTACATAAACAAGGTAAATACTTCATAGTACATTTTAAGGAGTTATTTGCTTTAGATGGAAAATTCGCTAATCTTACTATTAACGATGTTCAGCGTAGGAATCGTATTACTCGTCTCCTTTCTGACTGGGGCCTCATTAGTATTTTAAAAGAAGAATCAATACAAGACATAGCACCATTAAATCAAATTAAGGTTTTACCTTACAAAGATAAGAATGAATGGAAGTTAGAACAGAAATATAATATAGGAAAGAAAAATAAAGTAGAGGAAACAGTATCATAAAGTACAGTTCTCCACCTTACCTTTTAGAGTGGTTCTTGTATAATTAGTAGTGTGAATGCTTAACAGGTTCACATTCTAAAATACTCGCTTTTAAAGGAGGCACAATTATGGACAACCCTTTTGGTCTACAAAGATATGGTACTGCTGATCTTGAATCCTTGATGGATAGGATCTCTAGAAACAGTATTGGTCTAGACACTTACTTTGAAAATATTTTCAATGTAACTAATCAAGTAAATTATCCACCTTACAATATTGTTCATGTAAACAATGTAGAATCTAGATTAGAAATTGCTCTAGCTGGATTTAAGAAAAAAGAAATTAAGGTTTACACAGAATATGGTAAGTTAGTGGTAGAAGGAACTAAAGAAACCAAAGAAGAAGAGGAATATCTTCACAGAGGTCTTGCATCAAGATCATTTAGAAGAGAATGGTCTCTTTCTGATGACATAGAAGTAAAGAGTGTTACTTTTGCAGATGGACTATTAACTGCCAAATTAGGTAAGATAATTCCAGAGCATCATGCTAGAAAAGACTATCTTTAATAACTAGGGGGTGACAACCCCCTTTTTTTATGCTAAAATATTATTAACTGTTTAAAAACATGACAATAAAACTTGCATTATTGAAATCAGGAGAAGAAGTCATTTCAGATATAGATGAGATGATAACTGATAAACAAGTGGTGGTTGGATATTATTTTACAAATCCTTGTAGAGCAATGCTTACAACACCTGATATCTCTCCTCAGGATTCTTCAGAAAGACAACCAGTATCAATTAAATTAATACCTTGGTTTCCTCTTGCTCAAGAAGACAAGATACCTGTAGTAGCAGATTGGGTTATCAGCATAGTAGAACCTCAACCAAAACTTAAAGAACTATATACAAAAGCATCTGAAGATTATGAAAAAAGAAAATCTCAAAGTACTAGTCTTAGTGACACAGGAAATGATAGTGACACAAGTGGAGGAAGTCCAGAGTGAATTAGGAGGTCCTGATTGTAAGTTAACAGAACCTTTTGTTTATGATCAGGAGAATAAAACTCTCTCTCCTTGGTTGCTAGATGTAACCACTCAAAACACTTTTATGATTTCATCTGATAAGATATTGACTTTAGTTAACCCTAATAGTAAAATAGTAAAGAAATATGAGAGTGTGATAGAAGAATGAGGTTTTATACCAATGTTCAAATGATTGGTAACAACTTCTTGGTTCGTGAAGTTGTAAATGGCAAGAGAGAAATATACAAAGAAGAATATTCCCCTACATTATTTGTCAAATCAAATAAGAAGACAAAGTATAAAACACTTGATGGTGAGAGTGTTGAACCAGTTAAACCTGGCACTGTAAGAGATTGTAGAGAGTTTTATAAAAAATATGATGGTGTAGATGGATTTAAAATATTTGGCAACAATAGATATATCTTTCAATACTTATCAGACAAATATCCTCAAGATGAAGTAAAGTTTGATATCAATCAAATTAATCTTGTGACAATGGATATTGAGGTCAAGGCTGAACAAGGATTCCCTGATCCTGAGTCTTGTTCTGAAGAGATGTTGACAATATCATTACAAGATTATGCTACAAAAAAGATTACTACTTGGGGTAGAAAACCATATGTTCCTACTCAAGAAAATGTAACTTATTATCACTTCAGTGATGAGATTGAAATGTTAAATTCTTTCTTGTATCATTGGTCTAAGAATCCTCCTGATGTTATTACTGGATGGAATGTCAGATTGTATGATATCCCATATCTTTGTGGAAGAATCAGTAGGATTATGGGTGATAAAAAATGTAAGTTACTATCACCTTGGGGATTAGTATCACAGGATGAAATCTATATTTCTGGTAGAAGATATAATGTTTATGATATTGCTGGCATGACAACTCTTGACTATCTTGAGTTATATAAGAAGTTTACTTACAAGGCACAAGAGTCATATAGATTGGATTATATTGCAAATATAGAGTTGGGACAAAAGAAATTAGATCACTCTGAATTTGATACATTCAAAGAGTTCTACACTGGTAACTGGAAGAAGTTTGTAGATTACAACATCATTGACGTGGAACTTGTTGATAGACTTGAGGACAAGATGAAGTTGATTGAGTTGGCACTTACTATGGCATATGATGCTAAAGTCAACTATCAAGATGTGATGTATCAGGTAAGAATGTGGGACACTATCATATACAATTATCTGAAGAAAAGAAATATTGTTATACCACCTAAAGACTCAAGTGATAAGAATGATAAGTATGCTGGTGCTTATGTAAAAGAACCTAAACCTGGTAAATATGATTGGGTGGTTTCTTTTGACTTGAATAGTCTATATCCTCATTTGATTATGCAATATAATATCTCACCAGAAACTTTATTGGAGACAAAACATCCATCAGTTACAGTAGACAAAATACTTGGTGAAGAAATTACATTTGAAATGTATAAAGATAATGCTGTCTGTGCAAATGGTGCACAATATAGAAAAGATGTAAAAGGATTTCTTCCTGAGTTGATGGAAAAGATGTATGCAGAAAGAGTTGTTTTCAAGAAGAGAATGTTAGAAGCAAAACAAGCATATGAAAAAACTCCAACTAAAACTCTTGAGAAAGAAATTGCCAGATGTAACAATATTCAGATGGCTAAGAAGATCTCTCTTAACTCTGCTTATGGCGCTATTGGTAATCAATATTTTCGCTATTATAAACTTGCCAACGCAGAAGCTATTACACTATCTGGTCAGGTTTCTATTCGTTGGATAGAGAACAAGATGAATGATTATCTAAATAAATTATTAAAAACAGAAGATATTGACTATGTTATTGCATCAGATACAGACTCTATATACATCAATTTTGGTCCTCTTGTTGATAAATTTTTTAATAGTAAGATTGACAATAAAGCTAAGATTGTTTCCCTTCTGGATCAAGTTTGCAAAGATAAACTGGAACCATTTATTGACAAGTCCTATCAAGAACTTGCAAATTATGTAAATGCTTATGATCAGAAGATGTTCATGAAAAGAGAGAACATTGCTGACAGAGGTATATGGACTGCTAAGAAAAGATATATTTTAAATGTTTGGGATAGTGAGGGAGTAAGATATGAAGAACCCAAACTTAAGATGATGGGTATTGAAGCAGTTAAGTCTTCAACACCTGCTCCATGCAGAAAGATGATTAAGGATGCTCTCAATATTATGATGAGTGGCACTGAAGAAGATGTCATCAAGTTTATTGATGACTCTAGAGTTCAGTTTAAGAAGTTACCACCAGAAGATATTGCTTTTCCTAGAACAGTATCTAATGTGAATAAACATAAATCAACTTCTAGCATATATGCTAAAGGAACTCCCATTCATGCAAGAGGTGCTCTTTTATACAATCATCATATCAAAGATAAGAAACTGGACAATAAATACTCCTTAATCAACAATGGTGAAAAGATCAAGTTCTGTTATTTGAAAAAACCTAATTGGATTCATGAGAATGTTATATCATTCATTTCAGACTTTCCTACTGAACTAGACCTTGACAAGAGCATAGATTATGAACTACAATTTGAGAAAGCGTTTCTTGAACCTGTTAAGGTCATACTTGACGCCATAGGATGGAATGTTGAAAAAGTAGTTAACCTAGAATTATTCTTCTCATGAAAGACCAAAACTCAATAGATGGAAAAGAAACACCATCACAAAAGTATGAGAGGGCATTAGATCTCTTTACTGAATCAGTCCTCAAACCAGATCATGATCTTCGTGGTTGTGCACACAATCAAGGTTGTTATGATGAACTCATGGAAATTAGAGAACATGTAATAAATTATCTTAAGACTCTTAAGGAAGTCACTCATCATACAAATGCAGATGAGAGTGATGAATTAGAGACTGAAAAGTTAATTGCAGTAAAAGATAAAACAGATGTGGAGTCTCTACCATATACTAAATGGAGGTAGAATGTTTTTTGAAAAAGTGAGTCTTGTTACTGGTGGATTTGATCCAATTCACAGTGGTCATATATCATACTTTAAGAGAGCAAAAGATCTCTCTAATTATCTTATAGTAGGTCTTAATACTGAAGAATGGTTAACAAGAAAGAAAGGACAATACTTTCAATCATGGAAAGAAAGAGCAGAAATTATAAGACATTTGAATATGGTTGATGCTGTGATATCATGGGATGATTCTGATGACCAGAAGTTATGGGGTTTGCTAATCATGAAAATGTAGTATTCAAATATGGTGTTGGTGGTGAAGATAAAATGAATAGTAGTTCATGGATTCTTCATGGATACTTTGAAAGACAAAAAAAATTATTAGGAATTTGAAATGGATTTTTTAAAAGAAATTGTAAAAGAGATAGGAGATGACTTCACACAACTTGCATCAGATATTGATGAAACTGAAAAATATGTGGACACAGGTTCGTACATTTTTAATGGGCTTATATCAGGCAGTATATTTGGCGGTGTATCTAATAATAAAATTACCGCCATTGCTGGTGAAAGCTCTACTGGAAAGACTTTTTTCTCCCTCGCAGTGGTTAAGAACTTCCTTGATTCTAATCCTGATAGTTATTGTCTCTATTTTGACACTGAAGCCGCAGTTAATAAAGGATTACTTGAGTCTCGTGGGATTGACCTAAAAAGGTTAGTTGTTGTTAATGTGGTGACAATTGAAGAGTTTAGAACTAAGGCACTTAAGGCAGTAGATATATATCTTAAAACACCCATAGATGAACGCAAACAATGTATGTTTGTGTTAGACTCTTTGGGAATGCTTTCTACAGAGAAAGAAATTAGAGATGCACTAGATGATAAACAAGTAAGAGACATGACTAAATCTCAACTTGTCAAAGGTGCATTCAGAATGTTAACCCTAAAACTTGGACAAGCAAATGTTCCCCTCATTGTCACAAATCATACATACGATGTCATTGGAAGTTACGTACCAACGAAAGAAATGGGGGGAGGTTCTGGACTCAAGTATGCAGCGAGTACAATCATCTATCTCAGCAAGGCAAAAGAAAAAGATGGAAAAGAAGTCATTGGAAATATTATCAAGGCAAAGACTCACAAATCAAGGTTAAGTAAAGAAAATAAAGAAGTAAAGATTAGACTCTATTATGATGAAAGAGGTCTTGACAAATACTATGGTCTTCTAGAATTAGGAGAGATAGGTGGACTATGGAAGAATGTAGCAGGTAGATATGAGATCAATGGTAAGAAAGTTTATGGTAAACAAATACTTGCCAATCCAGATGATTACTTTACTCCAGAAGTTATGCAAGCTCTAGAAGAGACTGCAAATAGGGAGTTTAGTTATGGAACAAATTGAGTTTTTAATTCTAAAAAATCTAATACACAATGAAAAGTATTTAAGAAAATCAATACCTTTCATCAAGTCTGAGTATTTTGAAGATCCTCATCAGAAGATGGTGTATGAAGAGATATTTTCTTTTGTAGAAAAGTATAATGAACTGCCTACAAAAGAAGTATTAAGTATTGAAGTTGAGAAGAGAGATGATATAAATGAGGACTCATTTAAAAGTGTTACTCATTTAATTAGTTGTCTTGATGAAAGTCCTGTAGAGAATGAATGGTTAATTGATACTACAGAAAAGTGGTGTAGAGACAGAGCTATATACTTAGCATTGTTAGACTCTATTGCAATAGCTGATGGAAAAGATGACAAAAAAGGAAGGGATGCTATTCCTTCTATTCTCTCTGATGCTTTGGCTGTTTCTTTCGATAATCATATAGGACATGATTATCTTCAAGACTATGAGGAGAGATATGAATTCTACCATCAGAAAGAAGAGAAGATCCCATTTGACTTGGAGTTCTTTAACAAGATCACAAAGGGTGGACTCCCAAATAAAACTCTTAACATCGCTCTTGCTGGCACTGGTGTGGGGAAGTCTTTGTTCATGTGCCATGTTGCTAGTTCATGTTTACTCCAAGATAAGAATGTATTGTACATCACTATGGAGATGGCAGAGGAGAAGATAGCAGAAAGAATAGATGCAAACTTATTGAATGTTGGAATACAAGATATTGTAGATTTACCTAAACCCATGTTCTCCACTAAGGTGAATAATATTACCAAGAAAACAATGGGTAGTTTAGTGATCAAAGAGTATCCTACTGCATCAGCACATAGTGGACATTTCAAAGCATTACTAACTGAATTATCATTGAAAAAATCTTTCAAACCTGATATAATATTTGTAGATTATCTTAATATCTGCGCCTCATCTAGATACAGAGCAAATGCCAATGTCAATTCTTACTCGTATATCAAAGCGATTGCTGAAGAACTTAGAGGATTGGCAGTTGAAACCAACGTCCCCATTGTCTCAGCTACTCAAACTACTCGTTCTGGCTATGGTAGCAGTGACGTTGAGCTTACTGACACAAGTGAGTCCTTTGGCCTACCTGCTACTGCTGACCTTATGTTTGCCCTTATTTCTACAGAAGAACTAGAAGGTTTAAATCAGATATTAGTAAAACAATTAAAGAACAGATATAATGATCCTACAATCTATAAGAGATTTGTAATAGGAATTGATAGAGCAAAGATGAGATTATATGATTGTGAACAGAGTGCTCAGAATGATCTGATTGACACTAACCAAGAAGAGGGGTATACTAAAGATGATAAGTTTAAACCAAAGTCAACATTTGCTGACTTTAAGTTCTAAATAATAAAGAAAATATTAAGAAATAGACATGGCACTTTCATACTATAAAGAAACACTGAGAGAAACTGCACTTAAATTGGCAACACCTGGTAAAGGTATACTTGCAGTTGATGAATCTACAAACACATGTGGAAAAAGATTAGCAAGCATTGGAGTAGAAAATACAGAGGAGAATCGTCAAGCATACAGAGGTATGTTATTCACTACAGAAGGACTTGGAAACTATATTAGTGGTGCCATTTTATTTGAAGAAACATTATTCCAAGATCATGCTGATGGTGAGAGTATGGTTGCTAAGTTAGAAAAGCAAGGAATAGTACCAGGTATTAAGGTAGATAAAGGATTAAAACCATTAGTTGGTGGATTGGAGCATGAAACATATTGTTCTGGATTAGATGGTCTAACAGAAAGAGCAAGTGATTACTATGCAAGAGGTGCAAGATTTGCAAAGTGGAGAGCAGTTTTACAAATTACAGCAGATGGACCTTCTGATCTTGCTATCAGAGAAAATGCATGGGGTCTTGCAAGATATGCTAGATCAGTTCAAGAAGCAGGTTTAGTTCCTATCATTGAACCAGAAATATTGATGGATGGTGATCATGATATTTTAACTACATCTGAGATACAAGAAAAAATAATTAAGGAAGTATACTTTGCTTGTCAGCAAAATGGTGTATATCTAGAAGGAACACTTCTAAAACCATCTATGACAGTGCCAGGTGCTGATTATGAAGGTAAGTCTGATCCTAAGAATGTTGCACTAGCAACAGTAACTACACTACTAAGATCAGTTCCTGCTGCTGTGCCAGGTATTGTATTCTTATCTGGTGGTTTGAGTGAAGAAGAAGCATCTCTATATCTAAATGAAATGAATCTTCTTGCTGCTGATAAACCATGGAATCTATCATTCTCATATGGTAGAGCATTACAACATTCTTGCTTAAGAGCATGGGCTGGTAGTAATATAGATAAAGGACAGAAGGCACTGATTGCTAGAGCACAAGCAAACTCTGAAGCATCTAAAGGATTATATGTTCTTGGATCTCAACCATCTTCTGATGAAAAACTATTTGTTTCTGGATACACTTATTGATGCAAATTCAAAGAATCCCATTATGGTCAATTGATGTTCACAAAATCCATATTAAAGAATGGGCACTTATAAAACATAGACTTCTTTCAGTTATTCCTTGGGATGAGATTAACCTAAGAAAAAATAAGTTTGCAAGAGCAACTTTGAGTGAAGAAGAACATGAAATGACTTGGACTGATTATTTTCTTCAAGGGTCAGAGAATTCTGATGCCTATGAAATAGATCATCTTGGAATTAATCTTCAAACTCCTGTGAAATATATTAGCACTAGTGCTCAGTATGAACCAGTGTTTCTATCAATGATATCACCATATCTTAGAGAATTTTTGAAGATTGCTGATTATAAGTTTTCTGAGGTAAGTAGAGTTTGGACACAAAAATATTCCAAGGGTGATTACCATCCTCCTCATGATCATGGACCAGAGGGGTTTGCATGTGTATTCTATGCTGAACTAGATCCAGATTTGCATTTACCTACTGAGTTTATGCAACCTTATATGCCACATACTGGTAATAGAGACATGAAATCTCCTGATGATGTTGACGAAGGAGATCTTGTAATCTTTCCAGCTAATTTATTTCACATGGCTCCTCCTCACTATAGTGACAAATATCGCACTATTATTTCATTTAATCTTAACTAATGACTGTTGACACTAAAAAATATCTTGACTTTGTTGCTGGCGTAACCAGTATGCCTAGTCAAGATTCTGCTATTTTACAAGCAAAAATAGATGAACTTGTTGCAAATGGAGCAGACATTCCTCATTTATTGACTGCTGCACTTGGATTAACTGCTGAATCTGGTGAGTTCACTGAAGTAGTAAAGAAGATCATACTGCAAGGTAAACCATATAATGAAGACAATGTTTTCCATATGAAGAGAGAACTAGGAGACATTTGTTGGTATCTTGCTCAAGCATGCATGGCACTTGACACCACATTTGATGAAATTATTGAGATGAATGTAGATAAACTCAAGGCAAGATATCCTGGTGGAGAGTTTGATGTGCATAAATCTGAGAACAGGAGAGAGGGCGATTTATAAATACATAAAGATAAACTAACATCGTAGTGCAATGTCAGATATGAGACATGTGTATAATGCTTACGCTGCAATATACAACCCTGAAATTAAGAAGAATTTAGAAGAGTCTAGAGACGCTTTCAGCAAGATGAATTTGAATCAGTTAAATGATCAAGATCTTTATGAAGTGTCAGAAGAGATATTGGAGAAAGTATTTTTTCATCATGATCTAGATGTTCCTACAGCAGAGTCATTGATTGAAGCAATTCTATCAGATGCCACTGATGGTGATAAGTCACCACTTAGACTTAGTAAGATTGAGAGATTAACTGAGGCATTTGCATCTGCTTTTGATAGAATTAAGGAAAAGTCAATCAGAGTAGCAAAGGAGTCTTATACTGAATATCTTCATAAGAAAGATCAACTTTCTAGATTATCAAATAACAATGATCTTGATTTACCTAAACAGAGATTGCATCAGAGTTTAGTTGCAGAAGATAGAAAGATTATAAAATCTGGTATCTTAGAAATTATTGAAGGAAAGATTAATGCAGGTCTTCAAGCATACCTTGATAAGAAGAAAGGTAAGAAGACTGATGATAAGAAAGAGAATGGTAAAGAAGAGAATGGTAATGGCAAATCATCTAAAGGTAGCAAACCAGACTTTCTAGATCTTGATAAAGATGGTGACAAGAAGGAGTCAATGAAGAAGGCTGCTAAAGATAAGAAGATGAATGAAGCAATGATTGTCACTAATGCTGACAAGAAGGGTAACACACCAGCATATCAAGCTTACAAAGCAGGTAAGAAGAATGTAAAAACAGGTGAACCAATGTATAAGGCAGCAGATCATATGAAAGAGGATCTACTAGCATCTGGTGTTTTCTCTGAGCATGAGATTACTAAACTTATCTGGAATGAATTTGATACAGAGATTGAAGAAAACTATCGTGCAATGAGAAATCCTGAGAAGTATAAAGATCCAGATGAATCTGATAAACCCTATCATAAGAGATCTAGAGAAGCAAGAATGAGAGATCCAGAAAGAGGAATCAACTCACCTGCATTCAAGAAGTTCATGGCTGACAGAGGCATGTAAAATAAATATGTTATAATGAATTTGTTGACATAAACAAATGGCAAAAGTTTTTAAAGAGGAGCAAGAACAATGTTCTATCATATCAACTTATTACGCCATAGAAAAGAATGCTAATCTAGAACCTGATCAAGATTTAGAACTGAAACAGAAATTTTTGGAAGTTTATCCAAATATGCCAGATGATTGGTATTCTACTTTTCTCAATCAAGCAGAGGCTATTAAGAATAAGATAGGGTCTAACAATTGGAAATATGGATGGTATGATGGCACTCAAGGATGGGCTAAAGGAGTCATTCCAGATAATAAAGTAAGTTATATTATGAGTGCTATATGGAATATTTTTACACCTGCTCAAAAGAAAATATTTGGAAATCAAAAAGACAGTTGGAATACTGCTGATGTATTTGTAGTTAATAGTCAGAAGGAAAAACAAATTTTAAAATTTATTAAAGGATTGCAAGATGAGTTCAATTTACCTAATGCTCCAGAAATTTTTGTGGGGACTTTAAATGTTTATATGTCAAAGTTAGTTAAAGATAATGACTTACTTCCTATATCTTTAAAAAAGCAAACAAAGAATGCTCCAGTAAGAGTTAAAGAGACTAATGTTGATGATATTCCTGTGGAGGGTTTAACTCCTTTTGATGGTGAATTTTTAGCAGTGCCTTATAGTTATTTTGATTTAGTTGCTAGAAGTTCTAAATTAAATTTTACAGGTAATTCACTATTCTATAAAGCAAAATTTCAAGTTGGAAACTATCCATATTTTTATCAGATAGAACAAAGAATGCAAGGAAAGAGTTCTAAAGCAGAAGTCAAAGATTTGGTTGTTAAAGGAAAGAAAGGAAAGAGAGGACCTGCAGATGCTCAGACAGGAAATGTTCCAATGCCTCAATTTAAAACATTAGTTAAAGATTATACTGGTGAAAGTTATGATTATAATATTCCACAAGTTGGTTCTAAATTAGATTCTAAGTATTGGTCAAAGTATCTTGATAATCTTGTTACTAAAACAAAAAATGGAAATGGAAAAAAATTTGATTTTGGTAATTTTACTATAATGGGTAAATCATATGAACCTAAAGAGTTCATGAAAACTGCAATAGAGATTGATGGTATGTCAGAGAAAGATGTAAAGACCTTATATAAGGTATCAAAGAATGATTATTCAGCAAAACTTAGAAATAAATTAAGACATTTAAGGACAATTAAAGCATACCTCAAAGCAAAAGAAGATAATAAATTCTCTGATTTTTTAATGATAGTTTACTTTAGAGCAGCAAAAATGAATATTTCAGATGAAGATTTAGCAGCACCTTTCTTGAAAGTTTCTTCATAGTGTGCTATAATATAGGTAGGTAAATTATGTCTATGATTGATTTGAGACTTGGTGACTGTATTCAGTTGTCAAAGGAGTTAGAGGATAATAGTATAGACTGCACAGTTACATCACCACCATACAACAAATGTGGAGTAGGTGGTGGTTTGTTTCGTAAGATTGAATATGCTGCATTTGATGATACTCTTCCAGAAGATCAGTATCAGGATCAACAGATTGAATTACTGAATATATTATTTGATAAAACAAAACCTGGTGGATCATTCTTTTATAATCACAAGGTTAGATATTTCAAAGGTAATGCTATATCACCATGGCAGTGGTTAGTTAAAACTAAATGGAATATTAGAGAAGAGATAGTCTGGAACAGAGGTAGTGGTCCTGAAATATCTGGTTACAGATTCATACAGATAGATGAAAGAATATATTGGTTGTGTAAGGGTGAAAAGCATCCTAGATTACCTAGAAGATCTGCTAATTATGGTAGTGTATGGAAGTTTGGTCCTGAGATGAGTAATCCACATCCAGCACCATATCCTATTAAACTACCACTCAGATGTATTCAAGGTATCATGCAAGAAAAAGGTGTGATTCTTGATCCTTATAGTGGTTCTGGTACTACTGGATTAGCAGCAAAACTATTAGGTCATGACTACATTGGATTTGATTTATCAGATGAATATCATGACATGGCAAGAGAAAGATTTGATAATCCATCTAAGAATGATTTGAAGAAATTTACTGAAGAATGTGGCATAGAAGTTAAGAGTGATACAGATGTATTCAATTTGGCGGGTGCATAAATAATTTTTATGAAATCCTTTACTAGTTTTTTTACTGAAGCAAGAGTATCACAAGCCTCTCAGCAAGCAGAACGCAGAGGTTTGACAGGGGATGGTCACGGCAATTGGATGGATAAGGAAGGTAATATAGTTGCTAAAACAGAACAAGGTAGATTAGTATTATTAGATAAGAAAGTAAAAGCACCACAACAAGAAGCACCAAAGAAAGTTAGAAAAGCAAAGGAAGAAGATATCAAAGATGATAAACCAAAGTCAGATGATGAGACTAAGACTGATAGAGGTGAGATAACTTTAGTATTTGGTAGATTTAATCCTCCTACAATAGGACATCAGAAACTTTTAGATAAGGCAAAGAAGGCAGCAGGTAAAGGAACTCTAAGAATATATCCATCAAGAAGTCAGGATGCAAAGAAGAATCCATTAGATACAGATACAAAGTATGATGTAATGCAGAAGATGTTCCCAAATCATGCAGATAATATAGTCAATGATCCTAATTCTAAAACTATCTTTGATGTATTGAAGAAAGCATATGGTGATGGATATTCAAGTGTAAATATAGTTGTTGGTGGTGATAGAGTTAAGGAGTTTGATAAACTTTCAACTGAATATAATGGTAAGTTATATAATTTTAATTCACTAAAGACCATATCAGCAGGTGATAGAGATGCAGATGCTGAAGGTGTAGAAGGAATGTCTGCATCTAAGATGAGAAAAGCAGCAGCAGAGAATGATTTTGAGACATTTAGTAAGGGAGTTCCTAATAGTTTAGATGATAAGACTGTAAAACAGTTGTTCAATACAGTTAAGAAACAAATGAAGATCAAAGAAGGTTGGAGTATGTGGGAAATAGCACCTAAATTTGATTGGCAGAATCTAAGAGAAAACTATGTCTCAGGAAAAATATTTAATGTAAATCAGTTGGTAGAAAACTTAAATACAGGACTAGTTGGAAGAGTAATCAGAAGAGGAACTAATTATCTAATCTGTGTAACAGAGGATGGTATGATGTTCAAATCATGGATTAGGGACTTAACAGAGAAGAAAAGAGTAAAAAGAGCATCAGAAACAGGAATTTATGGTGTACCCTCAAACCAAAGAGAGGTTGGAACATCAGCACAGAGAGAATATGCACAGTCTATGGTGCCTGGTCAAGAAGAAATAATCAACTTCAATATAAAAGAATTCCTAAATAAGTACAGGAAAAAGAGTAGTTAAATTTTTACGATCATGATTAATCCTCTAGACGAGTTGTCTGACATTTACTTGGGACAGATTAGTGAAGCAGATAATAGTCCTGAAGCAATAAAAGCTCGTGTGATGCAGCATGTTAGAGCAATCAGATACAGAGCAAGAAAGGAAGGAGATCAACTTAATAAAGCATATAATGACTACATGGCAGGTCAGGCAGGTATTAGTGCAACTGAAAAGTCTATGGTTAAGGAGAGATTAGGATTAACAGGTGGTGCACAGCATCAGGAAGGAATGGCATATGGATTATCCAGAGGAACAGGTAAACCATCAGGTCCTATGGCAGCATTTGGTAAGAAGAAAACAAAGAAAACAAAACCTACTGTGACCATAGACAAACCTGATAAACTAGTTAGTTTAAGAGTGTCTAAAGAAGGATATTATAGTTGGAGACATGAACTCTCAGAATACAGTGGCATGATGCCAAAGAAAAATGGTGATGCAGAGGAAAAGATAACAGAGAAAAAAGTAAAGAATAAAGTCACTGTTAATCCAGCCCAAGGTCAAGCTGAGAGTTTTGCTAAAGAACTTGGTGGTCAACTCCTAGAAGCATGTGAAGTATTTCAGATATTTGAAGTTGATGATGATCAAATACAACTCTTAGAAGTCAAAGACAGAAAAGGTAAGGGTAGTGGAACTAAAGATGCTTGCTATCATAAGGTTAAGTCAAGATACTCTGTGTGGCCAAGTGCATATGCATCTGGTGCATTAGTTAAGTGTCGTAGAGTTGGTGCTGCTAACTGGGGTAATAGTACAAAGAAAGAAGATGTGCAGTGGAAAGATATTAAGTATAAGGCAAAGTCTGGTGAGTCTACATTCCTAAGTGATTCAGATGGTAACATTGCTTTTGAAATTGTTGATGTAATTGCACCAGCAGTTCAAGAAGCAAAGGTGGATACAGGTCGTTCTGATTATGGTAAAGCATCTATCAGAAACTATAGAAGAATGGGTCCAGGTCATGGTGAACCTGGTATGTTTGACCCAGAGGGAAAGAGGGGAAAAACCATTGAGAAACGTAGAGAAGAGCATAAGGCAAGAAGAGGTGTAAAGGGTGCAAAAGTTCCTGCATACAAGGTAGATGAAGGAGTAAAGGAAACAGTAGGT
>LUMH01000133.1_pt1 | contig 16883 bp, 20 predicted proteins | sample 730001 | NCBI WGS metagenome assembly LUMH01 (sample SAMN03860268, study PRJNA289734) | marine metagenome | biome: seawater column; feature: ocean; material: water; isolation source: Red Sea water column Station 34 - depth 25m | place: Saudi Arabia: Red Sea | collected 2011-10-15 | depth 25 m
ATTATTTATCCTAAAGATGTTGCTCAAATAGTATTAGAGTCAAATATTCATAATTCAAGTAAGGTTCTTGAAATTGGTTCTGGCTCAGGTGCTTTGACTTTATATTTATATACTATTTTAAAAAACACTGGCGTGTTATACAGTTTAGATTCATCAAAAATCAACCAAAGAAGAGCTGATAAAACTATTTCTAGATACATCTCTACACTATCTGATGAAAGTAATGATATAACATTTATTAATCAAGAATTAATTAATTTTGAGTACAAAACGCTTAATGAGAACCTAGATGCAATAATTACTGATGTTCCTGAACCATGGGAATTTTTCAATAATAACAAAATTAAAAACAGTGTTTGCTGGGTATCATATTTACCTTCTATGACTCAAGTGATGAGAATGAATGATGCATTAAAGGAACAGCAGTTTCAAGATATTGAGATAAAAGAAGTAATTCTTAGAGATTGGGTAGTTGATGAAAAGATTGTAAGACCTTCAAACAAACTAGTTTCACATACTGGTTTTTTAATTTCTGCTAAATATATAAAATATTAAGGCTCAATCATTATACATTCCCCAGGACATTCTTCAGCTGATTCAACAACAGCTTCCTCTTGTCCTTTAGGAACAACAGCTAAACCTTCTGCGCCGCCAACATTTCCGTGTTCTTCTGAGAAAATTTTATCTCCTTCTTTGACATAAAATAATCCATCATCTAAACCAACAAAAACATCAGGTGCAATTTCCTCACACAATCCGTCACCTGTGCATAAGTCTTGATCTATCCAAACTTTCATAATGTATATATTACAATACACCAGACATATATAAATTTTTAACAATAATTTTATTTATTTAAATTTGTAAAATTAAATTATGTTTTCAAAGTTTCAAAAGTGATTTAATTAATGAAAAATGTATTAAGAAGAGCAATTGAATTATTAAATTTATTAAGTGACAATGAAAACCTCACTACGGAAAATATTAAAGATAGCATATCTGATTATAGAGATTTAAATCAACAAGCATTTAGAAGGTCATTTGAAAGAGACAAAAATTTATTACGCTCATTTGGTTATTTGATACAGTATGAGAATGATAAATGGTCCTATGACAAGGGTTACTCATTATCAGGTTACTCAATTTATGAATCAATTATTAAGTCCGACAAGATTAGTAGTGAAAAATTAATTAACACTTATTTATATCTCAAAAAATATTTATCAAATAGTAATTATGACAATGATAAAAGTGAAATAATATCAAAAATCCTCCAATCTATTAACGAAAAAAGAAGAGTTGGGTTTGATTACCTTGATAAATATCGAAAAGTAAAACCTCAAGGATTAAAATATTTTGATAATAAATGGTATTTAGCCGGAGAAGAAAATGGATTACTTAAGACGTTCAATTTAGATCAAATACATAATTTAAAAATTGGTAATAAAGCTGATTTATTTCAAATAGAAAATAAAAATTTTCCTTTTTCATGGGACGATGAGAAATACTCTATTGAAGCAACAATAAAATTAAAAAAGGATTTATATGACGTAAATAAAAATATATTTGCACACAATCAAACGCAATTAGAAATCAAAGATGAATTTTTACACTGCAATGTATCCACAAATGACAGCTATGGATTTATAAAATTTTTATTATTACTAGATGATGAAATCGAAATTATCAAAATAAACTCTACAGTTAATTTAAAGGAATTATTAGATGTCAAAAAAAATTGATCTCCAGTTAGTTATGAGCGCTCTTTCTTTGATTCAAAATAAAGAAAAATGGAATATAAATAAACTTGTACAAAAATTAAATATAGATGAAAAAGATTTATTTTATATTTTGTCAGTAATTACTGATATTTATTCACAACAAGGCGAATTATTAATTGACTATGAATATGATGATAAAAATCAGGAACTATTGTTTAGCTTTAATTCTTCTTTAAAAAATATAATTCAGATAAACGATGGAGAGTTATTTAATTTAATCTTTCTATTAACTTCAAATTCAATTTTAATGATGGTGTTTTTGAGAACTTAACATTTTTTGAGGAAAACATAATCTCATATATAAAACTCGGATCAACAGAAGAAACTTTCTATAGAATACAACCAATATTATTGACAACTAATACTGATGGCATTGTTTTAGAAGCAATTGATTTAAACGAAGAAAAATCAAAAACGTTTTTAATTAATAGAATTGTTGATTCATTATCTATTGAAGACTTTAGAGAAAGTAAAAAATCTAATAATATGGAGGTTGTAATGAAGTTCACATATTTAAATGAAAAGGTTCTTACAGATATAAACAAAGATGATTATCAATTAAAAAATAAGCACGTAGAAGCAAAATTTTATTCAGAATTAAACGCTATAAATTTTGCCATCAAAAACTATGAGAATATTGATATTATCTCTCCACAATTTTTAACAAATGAATTAAAAAATAGAAACGATAAATTAAAAAAGAAATTAAAGATATGAGTTTAATTGAACTTACAATAATAATTTTTATATCATTAGGCATTCTAGATAAAGAAAAAATAGGAAAATTTTTTCGTGTATTCAATAGTTCTAATTCTGATCAAGTTAGAAAAGTTATTGGCGATGAAACAATAGAACAAAAATGGGTCTGGTTAGAAGAGGAATAAAATTGGATAATAAAAAATTTTTTGAACACTTTAAAGAATTAAATTATAGAATATTAATTTCACTATTTATAGTTTCAATATTTTTCACAATTGTTTATATAAATTACGGCTCAATTTATGAAATACTAACTTCTCCATTATTGAATGCTGGATACTCAACGGACGAACTCGTTGCTTTTACAATATATGAAGGTTTCCAAGTGAAAGTTTTAAATACATTTTTTGTATCAATAGCCTTATCCTTTCCCATAATTATTTTTATAATTGGATATTTTTTCAAACCTGCTTTTGAAAAACTAACTCATAAACTTTTTATATTGTATTTGATTGTTTTTATATCTCTATTTTATTTTGGTATTTTTTCAGCATACAAAACCCTACCAATAGGTATAGATTTTTTATTATCATTTAATGAATCTGATTTCATTTTAAGAACACAAAATTATTTTCAACTGATTTCGAGGATCTCAATTTTATTTGGTATTTCATTTCAAACACCATTAGTAATTTATTTTTTAATTAAAAGAGGCATCATTAGTAGGAATATTTTTACAGATAATAGAAAAGAAATATTTGTAGCCGTATTAATTTTTTCTGCAATTATTACACCTACAGGCGATCCAGTAACGCTATTTATATTTACAATACCTTTATATATGCTCATTGAATTGGTTTTGTATCTAAGTAAGAATAATTAAAAAACAATGTTTACTCCTGACAAATTTCAAGTAGATGCAGTTAATGATGTTAAAAAAGGAAACAATGTATTAGTTGTTGCACCTACAGGCTCAGGAAAAACATACATTGCCGAAAAATCAATTGATTATTACTTATCAAAACAAAAAAATATTTTTTACACAACACCCATAAAGGCACTTTCTAACCAAAAATACAATGATTTTAATAGGCAAGGAATAAGGACTGGACTGCTTACAGGAGATAGAAGTATAGATAAAGATGCAGAATTAGTAATAGCAACTACAGAAATATTAAGAAATATGATTTTTAGCAAAGACAGTAAGTTAAACGATACAGGTTTAATTATTTTAGATGAAGTGCATTATCTTGCTGACAAAGAAAGGGGAACAACGTGGGAGGAAATATTGATACACGCAAACAAAGATATAAAATTTCTTTCTCTTTCAGCAACCATTAACAATAAAAATGAATTTTTAGAATGGTTAGTTTCATTAAGGGGAACAACCTCATTAATTCACTCAAGTACAAGACCTATTCCTTTAGAAATATCTTTAGTTGCTAGTTCCAAGTCGAGTAGAGACTTAAAAATAATTAAATCAACAAAAGATAAAAAAAACAAAAATATATTTAAAATTGAGAAAAAAAATTCGCAATTTAGCAAGCCTAATTTAAGAGAACAAGCATTATATTTAAATTCTAGAAATTTATTACCAGTCATATTTTTTTACTTTTCAAGAGAAAGGGTTGAATCAAGCGCAAGACAATTATCAAATAACTTTAAATTAATTGAAAATAGAGATGAAATTAAGGACAAATATGATGAAGTATTTGGTGATCTAACAACTGAAGAGTTAGCACTCCTTAACCTTGATGAACATATGTGGATGTGGTCAAGAGGTGTAGGATATCATCATGCTGGTTTAGCACCAATAGTTAAAGAATTTGTAGAATATTTATTTTTAAATAAATATATAAAATTTCTTTTTGCCACTGAAACATTAGCTTTAGGAATTAATATGCCTGCTAAAGCTATCTTTATTGATAGGTTGCATAAATATGATGGAATTAAAACCAGACCAATAACTCAGTCGGAATTTTTGCAACTGAGTGGACGAGCGGGGAGAAGGGGTATAGATGATAAGGGATATGCCTTCTTATCATATGATAGAAGTATAAATAAGGACTGGTATAGTAATCTATTTACACTCAAATCCAGCAATTTAAATTCAGCATTTTCTGTTAGTTATTCATCTATATTGAGCTTGTTAAATATTTATAGTATGGAGGAATCAATCGAACTATTGGAAAAAAGTTTTTTTGCTTATCAAAATATGTTTAAAACTGAGAAGTTAGAAGAATTGTTTAAAGGAAAGCACAATGTTTTGAAAGACCTTGGATTTATTGACTCAATAAAAGGTAAAGTTTTAAAGGAAACTTATAGAGATAATCTAATTCCAGCAATTCATTTGTACCATACAATTAATAATCAGGATATTGAAATGAAATTAATGTATGTTTCATCTGGAATAAGTAATGAAAAACTAGAATTTACTCTTAAGGATGAATTTAATCATTTATTTAATAAATTTTATTCATCTATAGAAAAAGTTAACAAAATTGAATACTCGCATGGTATTAAAAAACCTACACAAATTAATTTATCTTGGTTTAGTGTATTTTATGAATATATGAAATCTGGAAATATTGAATACGTAATAAATAAATTTAATTTGAATATTGGTGATTTTATAAAGGTAGCAAAAGAAGCATCTGAAATATCAAAAAAATTGTCAATTATTTATGAAGACGATAGCTTTGAAGATATAAATAAAATCTTTGATAATAATTTGATACAAAAAACTATGTCATGAAAACATACATTGTAATTCATAACCTTAATTCAAGAGGAAAAAATCTTTCACAAGAATACATTGAAGATTTATTTAAAAGTAGGAACATACCATTTAAATACTTTTCAACTTCAACAATTAATGAACTCAATAACGTTATAGTTGAGTATTCAGATAGTAACAAATTCCAATATTGTGCTATCGGGGGAGATGGAAGTTTAAATTCATTGATTAATGCTTTGATGAATAATGGTATTAAAAATCCAGAGGTTGCTTGCCTACCTGCTGGGAGCGGATCTGATTTTATTAGAACATTTGCACTTCCACAAAATATTGAAGAAACTATAAATCACTTAACTACAGATTCTTATTATGAGGTCGATGTCGGAAGAGTCGAAGCGGAAAATAAATCTAAATATTTTATAAATGTTTTAAATATTGGATTTTTGGCTTCCTCAGTAGAAGTAAGTGAAAAGATGCCTAAAATAATACGAAGGTTCAGATATCCTATTAGCTTTTGGATTAAAATATTTTTTGCTAAAGCAAAAAAAATATCTATAAATTTAGGAAATCTCGAATTTAACAATAATGCTTTCAACATATGTGTATGCAATGCACAATATTTTGGTGGAGGCTGGAATATTTCACCAAAGTCTAGCTTGCAAGATGGTAAGTTCAATGTACAAATTTTTGCAGTATCAAAACTTAAAGCAATGAAGATATTTTTCTTAGCTCAAAAGGGTTTACACCTTAAGGAATCTGACGTAATTGTTAGAAAAGCTTCAAAAATTGAATTAAAAAGCGATGAACCAATAGAGATTGATGGTGATTACTTTGCAAGCGGTCCAGCCAATATATTTATTGAAAATTCTGCCATACGTTTTAAAATTTAGTAATATTTAAGGCAAGTTAGGAGTTATATGGCTAAAAAAGAAACTGAAGAATTAGAAGAACCTACGCTAGAAGACCTTGAAGAAGAAGATATTGAAGAGATTGAAACTCCACAAGAAGAAGAAGAAAAAGAGGAAGTAGAAACAGAATCTCTAGAAGCAAGGGTAGAAACTGAAAAAAAATCGGTAGATGATGCAGATGAAGCCGAAGGATCTTTTATGTCTGTTGATGCTGCAGAAAAAAGAAACGTAAAAAGCTCAGATTTAAAACTAGATGAAATTGCTGATGATAAAAAAGATGACGAGTTTACATGTTCTGTTTGTTTTTTAGTATTAAGAAATACTCAATTAGCAAAACCAAGATCAAAAGTATGCGCTGATTGTGCATAAGCATAATGATTTAGGTTTCACTTTTACTGTTGAGACTGATATAGAAATTCCTAATCAGTTGTCTGAATCCTTTTTTCAAAGAATGTCAAATATTGACGAAAATTTAATGAATTATTATTCAAATATAGAATTACATGAATCTAAAAATTTTTTACTTTTATGCGAAAAGGAACCTATTGGTTATGCAAAATTGCATCAAGATAAGGAATATTCACTCCTCACGGAAATATTTGTAAAAGATGAATTTAGAGAACTTTCATTGGGTACTTTTCTACTAAATTGTATAAGAAATTATGTTGAAACAATTCAATCCTCATTAAGAACAATTACTCTTCCAAGCGATAGAGTTGCAAAGAATTTTTATGAAGCTAGTGGAATAACAGCCAGAGTTTTATTAATGGAAGAAAAACGTGAGCATAATCGCTACAGACCTTGATGGAACTATATTCAAAGGACAAACTTTAATTGATGGAGTTAAAGAAGGTTTACTGAAAATTATTAATGAAGGTATTGAAATATACTATACAACAAATAATAGCTCTCAAACTCCTAGTGAAATAAAAGATAAGCTTGAAAATTTACTCCAATTAGATATAGATATATCAAAAATTATTACACCATTAGTAATTTTTCAAAATCTGTACTCAGACGATAAATTAAATATTTTTATTTACGGATCAGAAAATTTAAAAAAATATATAAAAAATTTGAATATGAATGTTACAAGTCTTGAAAATGCAGAATTAGTCCTGATAGGTCGTAAAGAAGAAAACAATTTTTCAGAAATAAATGAGATTATTAAAAATGTAAGTTTAGGTAAAAATATACTGAGCCTCAATAAGGATCTTACATTTCCAACTGAGTTTGGTGAAAAGGCTGGGAATGGAGCAGTTGTAAAGATCATAGAAGATGAATTGTCAATTAGCATTCCTACTTTAGGCAAATCTGGTAATCACTACAGTTCATATTTTATTCAAAACAGAATAACTGTAAATTTTGTAATAGGAGATAGGGTTGACACAGATATTATTTTCGGAAAAAATTTGAATGCAAAAACATTTTTAGTTTCTTCAGGTATCAAAAATTATTTAGATGTCAATATTGCTGATATACAACTTAATAAATTTTCAGATGTCGTACCTTTTCTTACTGAACAATCTTAATAAAAGATAACCAAATATAAATCCACCCACATGTGCTTCCCAGGAAATATTTTGATCACCTAGTGCAATAAATATTTGAGAAATAAACCAAAAAATCATAAAAAATTTAGCTTTGATTGTAGTTGGAAACAAGAAACCAAATGGGACTAGAACTAATAACCTTGCATTAGGAAACATATAAACGTAAGCACCCATTAATCCAGAAACTATTCCAGATGCTCCAACTATAGGAACTAAACTTTCTTGGTTTAGAAAAGTATGAGAAACAATACTTATTACACCTATGAATAAAAGAAAGAATAGATATTTTACTTTACCAAGTTTGTCTTCAACATTATTTCCAAAAATCCAAAAACTCCATAAATTTCCTAATATATGTAAAAAGTTTGCATGAAACAAATTTGCAAGAATGACACTTAAATATAAATTCTTGCTTGGAAAGATCACTTTGAATTGATCGTAAAAGCAACTGTTATTATAAAATTGTGATTCTGATAATGGAGCAAAATTGACAAGTTCACATGGAATCGCTGAGTATTGATAAAAGAAATTTATTAATTCAATTTGGTTTTTTGGTTGTATCAATATAAAAACCAAAACGGTTGAAATCATAAATACTCTGGAAATAACAGGTGTATTTCTTGCAGGATTTATATCTGATATAGGTATCACTTTATGAACATTATAAGTCACCTATAATGTATTTATGGTTAAGTTGGCAATTGTTTCTTCAAAAAAATATCTTAAATCCAAACAAGCTGTTGATTTTCTACAGTATTTAGATAATCAAAAAATAAGTTATGAGAAATTAATTCTTGAAGACAAGAGTTATGAAAATACATCCAAAGATACTTTTAATTTAATAATAAGTATAGGGGGTGATGGAACAGCTCTTAAAGCTATGAAACTAGGATGGACTAACTCTGTACCTGTTTTAAATCTTGGTTCTGGCAGAGTTGGTTACTTAGTAAATTCATTCGAAACCATTAATTTACAGGAATTAGTAAAAAGTGATTTTAACAACTTCAAGAAAAGAGTTCCTATTATTCAAAATAATGATGAACAAGAACCAGCATTTAATGAAATAGTTTTAATAAAGAACTCTCCAACACGTATGTTAGATATTCAAATAGAAACATATGATCAAGATGTAAAGTTGAGAGCTGATGGAATTATAATTTCTACTTCCATGGGTTCTACTGCATACAATTATTCTGCAGGAGGTCCTATAGTGCAAACCAGTATTGATTCATTAATAATTACTCCTATATCTCCATTTACAAAATTTCCAAGATCAATTGTTTTAGATAAACGTTCTGAAGTAAAAATTATTGTTCAGAAGAATCAAGATTTCTCTGTCCAGTTTGATGGAAATGAATTACAACAATGTAACGAACCCAACGATCTATCCTTTACTTATAAATTATCAGCTAATGCACTCAAAGTTTTAGAAGAAAGCAATAAGCCTAAACTAGATCACTTTTTAAACCAAATACTTAGATAGTTCTTCACAATAAAAATAAACCTGTTATTATTTTGACGTGACCAAATACATATTTGTCACTGGCGGTGTAGTCTCTGGTCTTGGCAAAGGGATTACTTCTGCGTCTCTAGGAAACCTGCTCAAAGCTAGAGGTTTATCAATTGTAAATCAAAAATTAGATCCTTATATTAATGTTGATCCAGACACAATGAATCCGTTTCAGCATGGAGAAGTTTTTGTTACTGAAGATGGTGCTACAACAGATTTAGATTTAGGACATTACGAAAGATTTACTGGAGTTAATTTAAGAAAAGATGCAAATGTTACAACTGGAAGCATTTACAGAAAGGTAATTGAGAGAGAGCGAAAAGGCGACTATCTTGGTGCAACTGTCCAAGTTATTCCTCATATTACAGATGAAATTAAAAGAAGAATTAAAGGCATATCCAATGAAGTAGATGTGCAAATTACTGAAATAGGAGGCACAGTCGGCGATATTGAGATACTACCTTTTCTAGAAGCAGCAAGACAAATTAGAAAAGAGTTTGGTCAAGAAAATGTAATGTTCGTTCATGTTACCCTCGTACCTTTTATTGGTCCAAGTACAGAACTTAAAACAAAACCAACACAACACTCAGTATCAATGTTAAGAAGCTATGGTATAAGTCCAGATTTAATAGTTTTGAGATCTGAGCAAGAGTTAACTGATGAAATAAAAAGTAAAGTTTCACTATTTTGTGACGTGAGTTTTGAAAATGTTATTAACGCACCGGATCTAGATGATATTTACGATGTTCCTATCAAAATGTATGAAGAGGGTTTAGATGCAGCTGTTGATAAACGTTTAGCATTAAATTCTGATTCCCCTGATTTATCAAGGTGGAATGAAATGCTTTCATTAAAAAACGGTGTTAACAAAAATGTTAAAATAGCAATTCTCGGAAAATATTTTGGTTTACCCGATAGCTATATGTCAGTCGTAGAAGCATTAAAACACTCTTGTCTTCAAAATAAAGTAAATTTAGATTTAGTTTGGATAGATGCAGATAACTATGAAATTGAAGATCTTAAAAATTTAAATGGTGTGGTAGTTCCTGGAGGTTTTGGCTATAGAGGAATTGAAGGAAAAATAGGTGCAATCGAGTATCTAAGAAAAAATAAAATACCTTTTCTTGGAATTTGCTTAGGTCTACAGTGTGCTGTAATTGAGTTTGCGCGCAACGTATGTGGTATATCAGACGCAAATTCTACAGAGTTTTCTCAAACTACAAAAAATCCTGTCATAGATTTATTACCTAATCAAGATTTAGAAGCAGATGATGTCGGTGCATCTATGAGACTTGGGACATATCCTTGTAAAATTCAACCAGACACTATGGCTAAAGATATATATAACAATGAAATAATCTATGAACGTCACAGGCATAGATACGAAGTAAATAATAAGTTCAGAAATGAATTGGAATCTAAAGGATTAGTATTTAGTGGATTATCACCTGATGAAGATTTAGTTGAAATGATTGAACTAAAAGATCATCCATACTTTGTAGCTTCACAATTTCATCCTGAATTTAAATCAAGGCCATGGGACCCAGCACCTATGTTCAATTCATTTATAGCTGCATCAAAAGAAATAAAATTTTTTGATGAAAATGTAAAAGATGAACATAAAGTCAAAGATTAATAAATCAATAAGTTCATTTTCAGAATATCTTTTATATCAAAAGGGACTATCTCAAAACACTGTTGATTCATACAAATCTGATTTAACAAAATTATCTAATTATTTACAAAACCAAGACTTGTCAAAAACAAATATAGATAATTTTTTTATAGATATGTCAGAATTTAATTATTCATCATCAACAAAGAAACGAATGCACTCCAGTATTAAAAATTTTTTAAAATACATAAATGAAAATGAAGACTATGAATCAATAGATATTTCAGATATAAAACTTAAATCTTCTAAAAAGCTTCCTGAAGTACTTTCTATTACTGATATTGAAAATATGATAAATTTTTACAATCATGAAACTTATTTAGATTCTAGGAACAGAACTGTTATTGATGTACTTTATTCTACTGGATGTAGAGTTTCTGAACTATGTGACATAAATATATCCGATATTGATTTAGATGAGAAATATTTAAAATTGAAAGGCAAAGGTTCTAAACAAAGAATTGTACCAATTGGATCTATGTTATATAAAAACCTTTTGCAATATTTGAATGTTAGGGAAACATTTTTACAAAACAGGGGAGAACCACTCTTTTTATCTAAATCAAAAAATAAATTAGATCGAACTGCTGTGTTCAGAATAATAAAAAAAACTGCTAAGAATATTTCTTTACAAACCGATGTACATCCGCATACATTAAGACATAGTGCAGCTACTCATATGCTTGAAGGCGGATGTGACTTAAGGACAGTTCAAGAATTTTTAGGCCATAGCTCTGTTTCAACCACGCAGATATATACTAAAGTTACGAAAGAATTTTTAGAAGAGGCATTTACAGAAAGTCATCCAAGGTCATGAATGAACTATTTTTAAAAGCAAAAAGAGCTATAAGATTTTTATTTTACAAAGATATAAGTATTGTAGATCAAATTAGAATTTCAAAAATTCTCGATAATGAACAGTTAGAGCAACTTTTCTGGAAAATGTCAAAAGCAGATAGACATCATTCGTTGGAAGTTTTAGAAAGAACTATGAAATATTCAAATAATGAAGATTTATTAAAGCTGTCCTTGTTGCATGACATAGGTAAATCAATATCTGAATATAACTGGTTATTTAGAATAATGGCTGAATTAAAACTTGTAACAAACAGAAAAGCATTTGATTATCTGAACCATGAAGACATAGGGTACGATCTATTAAAAGAAAATATAGATGATCCTGATATAAGTAAATATTATTTTGATAATTTACTTACAGAAAAAAATGAAATATTAGATAAGACTGATTTTTAATGGAATTAAGTTTCTTAGTAGACGCATTAAAATCTCTATTAATCAACTATACGTCAAATAATTCACAAATTGATGAAAGTTTAAATGACTTATTCAGCAGTCTAGAGTCAAAAAATCTAAATAATGAAATTGAAAACTACGCAGAGTTTATATTACTTGCTTCTTCACTATTTGAATTAAAAGCTAAAAGAATGCTACCTCAAGAAGAAGAAATTGAGTGGATGGATGAAGTGGAAGTTCTTAAAGATAAAGACCTGGCATTTGCTAGGCTTTTGCAATTTAAAGCTTTTTCTGAAATTGGTATTGCTTTAGCTTCGAAAATAAAATATAACGAAAATGAAATCAAGTCATTTAAATATTATCAAACTAAAAATTTGTTTCCTAAACCAGATGTTGAGTACGAAATAAATAAAGATAAATTTAATGAAGTTGCTATTGAAGTATTTGACAGATTTAAAACAATTGAAGGTTTTAAACATATAGATAAAGATTTACCAGATTTACAGAAAGCAATTGATGATTTATTGCAAGTTGTTGATAAAAGGTTAAATACATCTTTCGAAAGCATCTTAAATGAAGTAAATACTGAAAAAGAGGCTATAGCTTTTTTCCTCGCACTTTTAGAAGCTGTAAGATGGGGTTTTGTTAAAGCTAGTCAAAACGATGATGGTATTAAAATAGAAAAAAATTATGAATTATAAAAAAGTTATAACTGCTATTTTGTTAGTTTCTGATGGTTCAGTTAATCATAAATATTTTTTAGAAAATTTTAATATCTCCAATGAAGATTTGGTTAATATTTTTGACGAAATAAACGATGAATTAAAAGAAAAAGATTATGGCTTTTATATTAAATATGATGGTAAATCTTCTGACTTAGTAACTTTGAGTTCAATTTCTAATGAATTAGCTGAATTCAAACCACCTTCAGTTTTAAGAGGATTATCTACTCCAGCACTAGAGACATTATCTATTGTTGCATATGAGCAGCCAGTCACAAAACTCAAAGTAAGTGAGATAAGAGGGGTTGAGTCAGAGTCATCTCTTAAAACTTTAGAATCTCGAGGTCTTATTGAAAAATCAGGTTATCTAGATGTTCCAGGAAATCCTCATTTATATATAACAACTGATCTCTTCTTAGAAAAGATGGATATATCATCTATTGATGATCTTCCTGTATTAGGTGAGTATTTCTCAAATCTAGAGGAAGAGTAAATCTCTTTGAGATTAAATAAATTTATCGCTTTAAATCTTCCTACATCTCGAAGAAAAGCAGATGAATTAATTCAATCTGGTGAAGTTATTGTTAATGGTAAAGTACCAGAGGTTGGGTACATAGTTAAACAAAATGATGTTGTATCTGTTAACAACAAAAAGTTATCAAATAACAATACTCATGAGTATTACAAATTTTACAAACCAAAAGGATATGTATGTTCTCATAACAAACAAGGAAGTGCACCAACGATATATGATCTAATTGGAAAAAATTATCTTAAATTTGGTGGCAGGCTAGATAAAGACTCTGAAGGCTTGATGTTATTAAGCACTGATGGTGATTGGTTAAATCAAATATTTCACTCAAAGAATAAGGTTCAGAAAAAATATAAAGTTACTTTGAAAAATAAAATAAATAAAAATAAAAAAATAAGAACAAAAATTACTTTTGAAGGTCAAACTTTAAAAATTCACAATATAAAAGTTATTAACTCTTATACGTATAACGTGACATTATTATCTGGTAAAAATCATGAAATACGTAAAATATTTAGATTTAACGATTTAGATATAAGAGAATTAAAACGTGAAAAAATTGGTAAATACACTTTAGGTAATATGTCTAAAGGTCAATTGTCTAAAATAGAATTATGAGTAAAACATTAATAACCTTAGATGGCCCATCTGGTGTAGGTAAAACTACAATAGGTAAACGTTTAGCTTCTGAATTAAACTTTGAATTTTTTTCATCAGGCCTTCTTTACAGAGTTATTGCATTACATAATGAAAAAACCAATTCTTTTAATCTAAATGAATTTGAAATAGTATCAAATGATCCAGTAGTTTGTAAAGTTGACGGAAATGTATACGAAGAAGAAAATCTATATACCCCACAAATTAATAGAAAAAGTTCTGAAATAGCTCAGTTGAGTGAAATTAGAATGCTTGTGTCTAATGTACTCAAATTTTTATTTGATAATTCAAATACTGGGTTAGTTGTTGAAGGAAGAGATATGGGTAGTGTAGTTTTCAAGAATGCTAATTTAAAAATATATTTAGATGCAAGTGAAACAACAAGAAGCGAGAGAAGAATAGCTCAATCTGGTAACAAAGAATCAGTTGAAGATATAAGAGCTAGGGATTCAAGAGATATAAATAGAAAAATTTCTCCACTTATTATTCCTGATGATGCAATAGTTATAAATAATGAAAATAAAAGTATAGATGAGGTAATTGAAATTATTAAAGAGAATTTAAAGCTTCAGTAGCAGTCCATTTCTTATCATTATTAATTCCATATTCTGACTTTGGATTAGTGTCTGAAATATTTTTAATATTAGATCTCAGTTGCTGAGGTAGTGGAAAATATTCATCTTCTTCTTTCAATCTAAATTGTTCTAGATTAATAGGATTTATTTTATCTATAATTTCGTAAACAAGATGATCTGGTGCAGACGCCCCTGCCGTAATCGCAATATTACCATTCAGATTTAGATTTTCTATATCGTTAACGTTGTCTACGCGATAGGCTTCAACACCCTGATTGTTAACCATACTAACTAGTGCTTTGGTGTTACTTGAATTTTCTGATCCCACAACAAGAACTGTATTAACTTCTGGAAGAATTTCTAATATCGCTTCTTGTCTATTGGTAGTTGCATAACATAAGTCACTTTTCCTAGGCATTTTTAAACTATTAAATCTTTCTTGAGAATATTTCATAATTGGCTCCCACTCTGATAAAGCTAAAGTAGTCTGTGCAAGTAGAGCAACATCATTTCCAATTTCTAATGCTTTAACGTCTTCAATACTTTCAACTAAGTGCATGTTTTCAGGTGAAACGCCAATTGCACCTTTTGCTTCATCATGATTTTTATGACCCACATAAATAATTTGTGTGTTTTCTTTACTAAATTTTTTTGCCTCATGATGAACTTTTGTAACTAATGGACATACAGAATTAATAGTTAATGAAGATATATTATTAAACTGAAGTTCAATTTCAGGAGCAGTTCCATGTGCAGATAGCATAACAATTGCACCTTCAGGGATTTCATTAGGGTCTTCTACAAAAACCACATTGTTTTTTTCAAACTCTTTTACTATCCATTTATTGTGTACTATTTCGTGATAGCAATAGATTGTTTCATCATAGATTTTTAATAACCAGTGTAAAGCCTTTATAGCCATTTCAACACCAGCACAGAAACCTCTAGGAGTAACTAAATATAGTTTGTTTACCATATAAATAGAATAGCTATATTTATAATATGACTAAAAATAAAATCCCAGAGGTTTTAATACTTGGATTACCTAATGCTGGTAAATCAACATTAGTAAACGCTTTATCTAAAAGAAAAACATCTATTATTGGTTCTACACCGAATACAACAAGAGATAAAGTAACTACAACTTTAGATTTTGATAATGAAAAAAAGTTATTAATTTCAGACTTACCTGGTTTTTTAGAAGATCCAGATGATATAAACATAAAATTTCAAGACAATATTTTAAGATACATAAACAAAGCAGAACATATATTGTTTTTAATAGATGTACAATCAAAAAACTATTCCGGCTTGGATTCTATTTTTAAATTAATAAACAATAACAAATTGCAAAATAAAACTACCACAGTATTTAATAAGGCAGAAAACTTTGAAATTGAAAATTTAGACAAGAGAATGTATAAATATATATTCAATACTGAATTATTTATCTCTGCATATCACAAAAAAGGGTTAGACATTTTAGAAAACATTCTTAAAAAACTTTCGAAGAAAAGTTCTATTGAAAATTATAAGAAATCTTCAATAGTGATTGTTGGTCGTCCCAATGCTGGAAAATCAACTTTGTTTAATGCTCTTTTAAATAGTAACAGATCGACCGTTTCAAATGTACCAGGCACAACTAGGGATAAAATAAACGAAGATATTAATTTAAATACTGTGTCATATCAAATTACTGATACAGCTGGGATTCCAAGAAAAAAACAAAAAAATCAAATTGATATGTACTCATCGACTGTAGCTATAAGATCTCTTGAAAATGCAACTTTAGCATTAATTGTTATAGATAGTGAAGTTGGGCTATCTTTTGAAGATAAAAGAATATTAAAAGAAGCAATAGAGCAAAATGTAACTCCTTTAGTTGTTTTCAATAAATGGGATAAATTAGAAACTTATGAAAAGGATGAAATTAATAAAAATATTAAAAATGAGTTAAAGCAATACCAGTGGGTAAATGTATTACGTATTTCTGCTTTAAACAAAAAAAATATTACACAAATTAGTAAGAGTATTAAAGACGTAGAAGATCAATTACATACAAGAATTGGCACTTCAGAGTTAAACATAAAATTTAGAGAATTGTGGATAAAAAATCCGCCCCATCCTTTTAGAGGTAAAAGAGCAAAACTTAAATATGTGACACAATACTCATCTTATCCGCCAGAATTTTCCTTTAATCTAAGCTCTAGAATTCCAAAAAACTACCAGATGTTTATAGAAAATAATATTAGACAAAGTTTCAATATGAAAAATATATGT
>LUMH01000680.1_pt1 | contig 16876 bp, 16 predicted proteins | sample 730001 | NCBI WGS metagenome assembly LUMH01 (sample SAMN03860268, study PRJNA289734) | marine metagenome | biome: seawater column; feature: ocean; material: water; isolation source: Red Sea water column Station 34 - depth 25m | place: Saudi Arabia: Red Sea | collected 2011-10-15 | depth 25 m
CTTTGAATGGTTTGTTTTCAACAGTACAATTTGATCTTCAAACGTACGAATAGGGGCCAGTCACGTTGTGTCGTGAGAAACAAGCCGCATGTGCTTCTTCGGAAGGAGCCCGGATGATGAGCATGTTTCCGCACAGACCCACTTCGGTTTCTTCCAGTTGAGGAACTCCCTGCACATGAATCCTGCTGATCCTGGAACCATGGTTTCTGAAATGATTCCTGATTTCCAAACCATGGGAAGGTTTAGGGCGCTGGGAATCAATCACCTCTGACTCAACAGGTTTCCTGGAAAACTGGAAGAGGGTGAAACCGGCGAAGCATGGAACCCCTGAACGGACTGCCTGTTGATGTTCCACGCTGTTTTCAAACAGTCTGCCCCGGGGGCCGAGGTTGATGGAGGCCCCGTTCATCGGCGCGTAGGCACATCCGCGGTCTCTGGCGACAAAATAGGCCAGGGCATCATCGGTGAGCATTTCGGAAAAGTGTAAAACCGGATCCCGGTTCCCTTCGGTTCCGAGAATGCCGTGGATCACTTTCCGGTATCCTTCAAGAATTCCTTTCCTCTCGATTTCATAGTTTTTTCTGCAGTAGGGTTTGAGGTAGGTCGACTTGCTGAAATCCTGGAAAGCGGCAACCTGTTCCGTTTTCCGGAAAAGGGTTGCCATTTCCTTTCGCGGCACACCGCAGAAAACGGTGATTTGTTCCCGGGAAGGTTTCAGCAATTCCGAGGCGATCAGACCGTCTGTATTTTCTCCAAGCAGGATCATTTTTTATTCCTCCAAATTAGTTGTGTTGATCTGAAAACCAAAAGATTTTCAATCCCCGCTTTTGCGGCAGATCAAAATCTTGAGTGTTTTTATGTGAATTTGAATTCCTTTTCAAGCCTTAGGAGAAAGACCGGGAAGAATCGGCGGGAACCCTGGCTGGCAGCATGACCTGGGGAGTGACTAGACCAGGACCTTCTTGATCAGCGAGGGGGGTTCGACAGGGCCAGGGTCGATTTTGATGGCGGACTGAAAAAGCGGCAGGGCTTCCTTCAGTTTGTTTTCATCGTTGTAGTGGATTTCCAGGATCGTATCCCCTGTTGTGACGGGATTCCCGAGTTTTTTCCGGACGATAACGCCTACGGCGGGATCGATCACGTCTTCCAGGGTTCTGCGACCGGCGCCTAAAAGCACGCAGCCTTTGCCGATTGCAAGAGCGTCAAGCATGCCCAGGTATCCGTCGGATTCAGCGGTCAGGGGTTCCACATGATCGGTAGTGGGAAGTTTTGTGAGATCTTCCAAAGCCGAAGGATCCCCAAACTGTTTGGCGACGATTTCCTTAAACTTGGCAAACGCCGAGAGGTCCCGGATGGTTGATTCAGCGATTTCTCTCGCCTGGTCAAGGTCATCTGCTTTGCCTCCCAGGACGATCATGTGAGCAGCCAGGAGCAGGCTCAGTTCAAGGCAATCCTGCTGTTCCGGAGTGCAATTGCCTTGGAGCAGTTCAACGACTTCCACCACCTCCAGTGCGTTTCCGACATGGCTTCCCAGGGGTTGGTTCATGTCGGTGATCAGGGCCCGGACCTGCTTCCCCATCTTGGTGCCGATGGAAATCATCATCTCCGCCAGTTCCTCGGCATCGGCGTGGGTTTTCATGAAGGCCCCCTGCCCGGTTTTGACATCGAGCACCAAAGCATCGATTCCCTCCGCCAGTTTTTTACTCATGATGCTGGCTGAGATCAGGGATTTGTTTTCCACCGTGTGGGTCACGTCCCTCAAGGCGTAGATCTTTTTGTCCGCAGGAGCGATTTCCTTCGTCTGGCCGATCAGGCAAAGGCCTGATTCTCCTACCAGCCGTTTGTAGTGGTCCAGGTCCAGGTCGACCCTGAATCCGGGGATGGACTCGAGTTTGTCCAGGGTCCCTCCGGAATGCCCCAGTCCTCTCCCGGAAATCATCGGTACTGGTACTCCGGCTGCGGCGCAGACCGGCGCAAGGATCAGCGAAGTCTTGTCTCCGACTCCGCCGGTGGAATGCTTGTCGACCTTGATTCCGGGAATCATCGAGAGATCCACGACCTCCCCGGAATTCAGCATGGCCTGGAGCAGCCAGAAAGTCTCATCCACCGAAAGCCTGTTGATGAAAATCGCCATCAGCAGGGCGGATGCCTGATAGTCCGGGATTTTACCTCCGGTAAACCCATCGACAAAAAAATTCAGTTCTGCCTCGCTCAGCGACTCTCCGTCGCGTTTCTTGCGGATGATCTCGGTAATCTGCATCTCTTTTCCTGAAGGGTGAAGTTCGAAGATAATAGGAAAATCGAAAATGGACAAGAAGGCATTTCAGCTTTGAACACCAATGCCTCCCAGGTTTCGAAGTTCCAAATTCAGGAAGATTTGTTCAACAGGGTTGGCAGGAAGGACCAGACGATGCCGAGGATGATCAGCAACGATCCTCCCATTTCGGAGGGGCTGATCAGGGTTCCGTAAAGATGGTATTCGACAAAAATCGTCAGAACCGGGGAAAGCATGCCGAGCAGCATCGCCTTGCTGATCGTCATGTATTTGAGGGAGTAGGTGTGCTCCATTGGGAATAGCTAAGCCCGGAAAGTTCATTCCGGATCTCCTCAGATCCGAGAAGCAGAGTTGAGGCAATCACCAACCGTGAAACATTGAGCACCTGGGGATCGATCAGGTGGATGACCGCCTTGGAAACAATCTGGATCAGGGCGAAGAAAAATGCACAGGCAAAGGCCCAGACGACCGGGATCAGGGCATCCAGGGGGATGCTCAAACCCTCGGATTTCATCAAAATCACCCCGATCATCACCACCACCACCCCGATCCAGAGACGAACCGTGACCTTTTCCTTGAGGAACAGCCACCCGAGAATCATCGCCATCACGATTTCGGTGCGGGCGATGACGATGAAGAGCGTGGCAGAGCTTGTTTCCAGCGACCGGCTGAGGGCGTAGTTGGCGGCGATTCCGAACAAGGCCACCGCTACCACTCCCGCGATGGATTTTCTGCCCGGGACGAAATGCCCACGCTGAATCCAGGCGCCGGGAAGGGAAAACACCATGGCAAACAGAAAGACTCCGCAGACCGCGCTCATCAGGTTCATCGAACTCAGGCTGATCTGATACGGGATGGCATAAAGCCCTCCGCCGATGATGAACAGAGGAATCAACAGGTAGAGCGGAATACGCAATGAAAGGGTTCGGTTTTTTGGAAATTCCGGGAGGTTGAAGATGGGTCCGGCAAAAAAAAAGGCCGTCCTGAAGCATCACTCAGAACAGCCTTTTTTCAACATCGTGGTCGGTTTGGCACCACCGAATCATCATAGGTGCCGGCCCCTGCCGGGTCAAGTCAATCAGTTGGAGTTGACGCATTTTCAAGCATCCCCGGAATTCCTTTGTTATCCTGTATTCGCAGAAGTCGCCATGGTGGGCGGATTCAGAAACTCAGTCTCTGTCAGGCACCTCGAGCTCATTCAATGTTTAGAATTTTGTGGCAGTAAAAACAAAAAAGCGTGGAGGTCCGCATTCGGGATCTCCCCAGCTGAACATGTCCGAACGATTGCAGGCGTTGCGAAACCTGCCTGGTTTCTTTCGTTTGATCTGGGAATGCAGTCCCACCCTCACTGCCTTGAATGCGGCGCTCAGGGTTGTCAGGGCGTTACTGCCCCTGGGAATGCTTTACCTTGGTAAACTGATCATTGACGAGGTGGTGTTCCTGACTGCCGCAGAGGATCCGGATTTTCACAGGGTTGGGGTTTTGGTCCTGATCGAACTGGCTCTGGCGGCGTCCACCGATCTGGTCGGCCGCGGGGTCGCAGTGGCAGACAGCCTACTCGGGGACCTGGTATCCCACGATATTTCGCTTCGGTTGATGGATCATTCGACCCGGCTCGACATTGGCCACTTCGAGGATTCCGAGTTTTACGACAAACTGGAACGCGCCCGCAGGCAGGCTTCCAACCGCATCCTGCTCATGTCCCAGAGCCTGAACCAGGTTCAGGACCTGTTGACGGTGGTCACTCTTTCGCTGGCGCTGATCGCATTCAATCCCTGGCTGCTCCTTCTACTCGGGGTGGCGCTGATTCCCGCATTTCTCGGCGAGACCCATTTCACTGGGCAAAGTTATTCGCTGATGTACGGATGGACGGAGGAACGGCGTGAACTGGACTACCTGCGTTACGCCGGAGCCAGTGATGAAACCGCAAAAGAGGTTAAGATTTTCGGACTCGCCGAGTTTCTCAAACAGCGTTACCGCAACCTGGCCTGGGACTATTACCGTGCCAACCGTTCCCTCACCCTCCGCCGCGCCGCCTGGGGCGGAGGACTTTCCCTGCTGGGCAGCATCGGTTACTACACCGCGTATGCCGTCATCATCTACCAGACCGTCCAGGGGCATCTCAGCCTCGGTGACCTGACTTTTCTTTCCGGTTCCTTCCTACGTATGAGGACGATGATGGAAAGTGTCCTCAATAGGTTTTCCTCGATTGCGGAAAGTGCGCTTTACCTCCAGGATCTTTTTGATTTCTTTAACCTCGAGCCCGAAATTGTTTCCAAACCGAACCCGATCGCTTTCCCCAAACCTGTCAGGGAAGGGTTTGTTTTCGAAAACGTCAGTTTTCATTACCCGAACCGTGAAGACTGGGTTTTGCGTGATGTTTCCTTTCAACTCGGTCCGAGGGAAAAACTGGCACTGGTGGGAGAAAACGGCGCGGGCAAAACGACCCTCGTTAAACTGCTGACCCGGCTGTATGATCCTAGCGAAGGACGGATCCTGCTCGACGGGAAGGACCTGCGTGACTATGACCTTTCCCAACTGCGTCATGCGGTAGGGGTGATCTTCCAGGATTTTGTGCGTTATCACTTGAACGCATCGGAAAACATTGCGGTCGGACGGATTGAAGCCTTGGATGACCATCAGCGGATCGTCGAAGCGGCACGGCGCAGCCTTGCCGAGCGGGTCATCGAAAGACTTCCTGACGGCTATCAACAACGTATCGGACGCTGGTTCCGTCAGGGCACGAACCTCTCAGGCGGGGAGTGGCAGAAAATCGCGCTGGCCCGGGCTTACATGCGGGATGCAGAGTTGCTGATCCTCGATGAACCGACTGCCGCGTTGGACGCCCGTGCGGAACACCAGATCTTCAGCCGCTTTGTCGAACTAACCCAAGGCAAATGTGCGGTGCTCATCTCCCATCGCTTTTCCACGGTTCGGATGGCAGACCGTATCCTCGTCCTCCATGAAGGCAGCCTGCTGGAAGATGGCTCCCATGACGAGTTGTTGAAAAAGGGAGGGCATTATGCCGAATTGTTCAGCCTCCAGGCTTCCGGCTACCGCTGAGGAATGGCTTGTCGATAAGAGCTTCCAGGCTTAGGATGAATGGGTGCGATAGGAGGATTGAAAGCCCATGTCCATGAATTGAATTTGAAAGAAACCACCCATGCTGAATCCAATACCTTCTGAAGTTGATGTTGCCGTCATCGGTGCCGGTTCTGCCGGACTTCCTGCCTTCCGTGCGGCACGGGAGCATACCGACCGTGTCATTCTGATCGAACGCGGACCCCACGGCACCACCTGCGCCAGGGTCGGATGTATGCCGAGCAAACTGCTGATTGCTGCTGCCGAAGCCGCTCATGGGATGGAAATAGCCCCCGGTTTCGGAATTCATCCGGGATCGATTAGTATCGACGGAGAAGCGGTGATGGAACGGGTCCGAAGGGAACGGGACCGCTTTGTGGGCTTCGTCCTGGACGGGGTGGACCGGATCGATCCGGAACAAAAAATTTCCGGACAGGCCAGATTTGTTGAGGATTCCAGGTTGGAAATCGGCAACAGCCAGGTGCGCGCAGGCAGGGTGGTGATCGCTTCAGGAACTTCTCCTGCCATTCCTGACTTTCTCGAACAAGTACGGGACCGGGTCTCGGTCAACGATGATGTATTTGAATGGAAAACCCTGCCGGAATCGGTGGCGGTTTTCGGAGCGGGAGTGATTGCCCTGGAACTGGGACAGGCCCTGCACCGGCTTGGGGTACGGGTGCGTCTCTTCGGGAGGAGCCTGAGAACCGGGCCGATCACCGATCCTGGAGTACTGCAATCTGCGGAAAAGGTTTTTTCCTCGGAGTTTCCATTCACTGCACCGGTCAAAGTTGAAAAGGTGGAACCCGATGAAAACGGGGTCAGGGTTCTTTATCGCAATAACGAGGATTCAGGTGTTGAGGAAGAGGTGTTCGAGCAGGTTCTGGCCGCAACCGGCCGGGACCCGAATCTTACAGAACTCAATCTCGAACAAACCTCGCTGAAACTCGATTCCCGGGGGATCCCGGTTTACAATCCGTTGACGATGCAATGCGGCAATTCCCCAGTCTTCATTGCAGGAGATGTCAATAACACCCTGACCGTATTGCACGAGGCCGCCGACGAAGGAAGGATCGCCGGTGACAATGCCGGGCGTTTCCCGGATGTCCGCGAAGGTCGCCGCAGCAGCCCGATGACCGTTGTTTTCACCGACCCGCAGATGGCCGTGGTGGGCAAAACCTGGAAGGATCTTCAGGGCAGGGATTACGTGATGGGCAGCGTCTCCTTCGAGGGGCAGGGGCGAAGCCGGGTGATGCTGCAGAACCGCGGACGGCTCCATCTCTATGCTGAACCTGGCAGCGGACGCTTGCTCGGCATGGAAGCCGTTGGCCCCCGGGTCGAGCACCTGGCTCACTTGGTCGCCTGGTCCCACCAGCAGCAACTGACCGTCCAGCAGATGCTCTCCATGCCCTTCTACCATCCGGTGGTCGAGGAGGGGCTACGCACCGCCCTCCGCAGCGCGAGGGATCAGCTTTAATTAAAATAATGAATTTTTCGATGTCGATGCACTGCTACAGCATTTAAGGCATTGAAAGCTGTGACCGGTTCATTTATTTTAGCCACTGAAAAGAAGATCGGTGTTTGAATTTCGATGATCAATGAGGAGGTCCATGTTTTCATTCAGTCCGAACGAAATAGAGCAATTTGAAGAATCCGGATATTTTTTCCCGATATCGGTTCTTTCCGGGGATGAAGTAAAAGTCTGCCGGGACAGTCTGGAACGTTTTGAAGCCAGCCAGGGAGGTTCACTCAAATCCTCCCAGCGGAACAAGGCTCACCTGCTGTTCAAGTGGCTCGACGACCTGATCCGTGACCCACGGATCCTCGATCCTGTGGAACAGTTGATCGGTCCCAATATTCTTTGCTGGAACACCCTTTTCTGGATCAAGGAATCTCATTCCAAAAGCTTTGTTTCCTGGCATCAGGACACCCGTTATTGGGGGCTTTCCAGTGACAAGGTGCTCTCGGTGTGGCTGGCATTATCTCCTGCCTCAGTGGAAAGCGGTTGCATGCGGGTGATGCCGGGAACCCACCGCGGAGAGGTCCTGCCCCATGATGATCGATACCATGAAGACAACATGCTGACCCGGGGCCAGGAAATCACCCGGGGGGTCAAAGAAACAGAATCCGTATTGATGCCCCTGGAACCGGGACAGATTTCCATCCACAACTACCGCATCGCCCATGCTTCAGGACCGAATAACTCGGGGGACCGGCGTATCGGTGTTTCGATGCATTTCATGCCGCCGGATACCGAACAGATTGTCGGTAACTGGGACAGTGCCGAACCCACTCCGATCCCGGAAAAGGATTTTGATCCGTTAGCGGTCGAATTCCAGCAAAAGGCCGCCAGGGCAATGAGTGAAGTCCTTTACGCCGGTGCGGAGAGAAACACCGCCAAACTCTAGCCTTAGGAAAAGTTTCAGTTTTCCGGGGATTTTTCCTGGTTGATTCTTTTCTTCCAGCCTCGGAAGAAATAGAGGATGACTAAGGTCAGCAGTATCAGAGAGGCTGCAATCAGGAGCAGTTTTCCGCTGGCTTCCCAGGCAAACCCTGCATCCGCGCATTGATCACTGATTTGATCGCAGGCTTGCTGGGCCTGATCATACCAATACAGAAAAAGGGTCCCCGTTCCTGCCAGCAATACAGAAAGAATCAGTAAAATTCTCATCTTTCCTGATAACCGGATCTGAAGGTAAAAGCATGATTGGGGAGGATCATGCCTCTTGGAGGGTGTTCCCTTTTCCCGCAACCCGGGTTTGGCGCATCAACCGGCGCCAGCGGTTTGCGTCATAACCTGCCCCGCGGTGAAGCAGGCAGCGGTTGTCCCAGACCACCGTGTCGCCGACCTGCCATGGATGCCTGTAAACCAGTTCGGGTTGAGTGGCCCTTTCCAAAAGCTCATCCAGCAGTTTCCGGCTTTCGCTCCCTCCCCAGCCTATGATGGAACGTGCATGGGATCCCACATAATAGTTCTTCAGTTTGTTGGCCGGATTGGTGCGGACCAGTTTCTGTTCTACAGGAGGAAGAGAAGCGGCATGATTGGCATCCACCGGGGCAACCTGGCTCCTGGAAAAAACGTAGTCATGGATGCACCTCAGCCCTTCGATCCTTAACTTCATTTCTTCTGGCAGTCGCTGATACGCGATGCGCATGCTGGAAAACTCGGTTTCTCCTCCTTCCCTGGGGACCTCATACGCATGATTGATGGATAGATAGGAAGGGATGTCCCTGAACGAGGAATCGGAATGCCAAAGCTCGTTGCCCTGCTGATAACGGGTATTGGGGTGAGTCCCGTCGAGTTTGCTTCCGTCTTCAAGCACGTTGCCGACCGTGCCGAAGTAGACGATCTTTCCGGTTTTCCCGAATGTGACGTGCTCCGCTTCGGGTTCCCCCAGTTTTCGGGTGAAGGCGATTTGGGCCTCATCATTCATCGGTTGATCGGGAAAACAAAGGAGAGAGTAGGTATCGATGGCCTTCTTGATTTCCTCTACGGTTTCATCGGCTATTTCCCCTACCAACGAAACACCCCTGACCTTTGCTCCAAAATCCGGGTGCAGCGGTTCGAAGTCCAGACTTCCCATGGTTGGCTTCGGATTCAGACTTCTTCGATTTCAGTGAGAGCTTCGCCATCACCGAGGTAGGCTTTTCGGACTTCCGGGTTGGAACGGATGTTTTCAGGTGTATCGCAGGCGATGGACTCTCCATAAACCAGCACGGTGATACGGTCTGCCAGGGCAAAAACGGCGTCCATGTCATGTTCGATCAGAACCAGGGTGTGGGTCCCTTTGAGGTCCTGGAGCAACTCCACCATTTTTTGGCTTTCCTCAACGCCCATCCCGGCCATCGGTTCATCCAGCAGGAGCAGTTTGGGACGTGTTGCCAGAGCCATGGCGAGTTCCAACTGCCTCTGCTCGCCATGACTGAGGCTAGAGGCAGTCATGTCCATCCGGTCCGTAAGGCCGATTTTTTCAAGGATTTCGAGGGCCGGTTCCCTCAATTCCTGAGCCTTCCTGGCTTTACTCCAGAAACGGAACGAGTGTCCTGCGTGGGCCTGAACCGCAAGGGCCACGTTGTCCAAGGCGGAAAAATTTTTGAGAACGCTTGTGATCTGGAAGGATCGAGCCAGCCCCAGGGCGCTGCGACGGTATTCAGGGACGTGAGTAATGTCGCGATTTTCGAAGACTATTCTTCCGGAATCCGGTTTGAGGGATCCGGAAAGCTGGGCAATCAGGGTGGTTTTCCCCGCTCCGTTCGGACCGATGACAGCGCCGAGTAGCGAATGAACACCACCACGGGCAAAGAGCACCAAAAGGATCAGCAGGGGGCCCAAAACCCCCATCCAATGTTCCCCGGCTCCGGGAAACAACAGGGCATCCATCCATTCCGGGAGGTATTCTTCGAGCAGAAGAAACAGCACCGTTCCGAGTACAGGGCCGAAAAGAGTCCCCATTCCGCCCAGAATAACCATGATCAGTAAATCCCCTGAACGCGTCCAGTGCATGGCGGCAGGTGAGACGAACTCATTCCAGTTGGCAAACAGCGCTCCGGCGATTCCGCAGATCATTCCTGAGATGATGAAAGCGGCAAGTTTGTAACGGTAGGTTGGGAATCCCAGGGCCTGCATCCGTGCCTCATTCGATTTGCATCCCTGAAGGACCATGCCGAATCGGGAATGGATGATTCGGTGGCAGAGATAGAGCACCGCCAGCAGCATGGCAAAAACGAAATAGTAGAAACTGAGTGGATCATAAAGATCGATCAGACCGCCGAAGGTGCTGCGGTAGGCGGGCATCCCGTCATCCCCGCCGAATTCCTCGAGGCTGATGCCGAGAAAATAAACCATCTGAGCAAATGCCAAGGTGATCATGATGAAATAGACTCCGCTTGTCCTCAGACTCATCATCCCGATCACCAGGGCAAAAGCGGCACAGACAATTAGGGTCACGGGAAATTGGATGAATCCGTTGTCAATTCCGTAATAACTGAAGATCCCAACGGTATAAGCACCGATTCCCAGATAAACCGCATGACCGAAACTGACCATTCCCCCGAAACCGAGGATCAGGTCGAGACTCATGGCGGCCAGGGCAAGGATCATGATCCTGCAGAACATCTCGGTATAGAAAACCGGCATTTCTAAAAACTGGATCAGGATCGGAATCAGGGCCAGCAGGATCATGCCTGCCCAGGAAATCCAGAGTTTGTCAGCGTTCATAAGACTTTTTATTAACCAGTCCGAGCAGGGAACAGACCTCTCGGGCGAAACACCAGGATTCCAGCCATCAGGATGTAGATCAGCATCGAAGCCAAAGCCGGGCCGACGGTGTCTGCTGTGGATTCGGCAACCAGGCTGCGCAGCAGCATCGGCAAAAAAACCCTTCCGAGGGTATCCACCAGCCCTACAATCACTGCAGCAATGAAGGCCCCGCGGATGGAACCGATTCCGCCGATGATGATCACCACGAAGGCCAGGATCAGCAGGGGCTCTCCCATGCCGGGCTCGACACTGGTCAACGGCCCGAGCATCATTCCGGCAAGACCCGCGAAGCTTGCACCCAGACCGAAGACGAGGGTAAAAAGCATGCGGATGTTGACTCCCAGTGCACCGGCCATCTCACGGTTGCTGGCCCCGGCACGGATCAGCATGCCGAGCTTGGTCCGGGCAACGATGAAGTAAATCAATAATGCGACCAGCAGCCCGACCAGGATGATCAGCAATCGGAAAGCGGGATAAGGTACCCCGGGAAGGATTTCCACATGGCCCGATATGCTTTCGGGCAATCCGGAATAAAGCGAGGCAGGTCCCCAAACGATACGGATCAGTTCATTGAAAAAAAGGATCAGGCCAAAGGTTGCCAGTACCTGGTCCAGGTGATCCCGTTCATAAAGGGTCCTGAGGACCACAATTTCAACAACCACTCCGACTAGAAATGTGGAAGGCAGTGCAAGCAGGATTCCGAGAATGAATGAGCCGGTCCATTCGATCAGGGTCGTTGCCAGATAGGCCCCGACCATCACCAGTGAACCGTGGGAGAGGTTGACCAGGTCCATGATGCCGAAGACCAGGGTCAGTCCTGCGGCAATCAGGAAAAGCATCACCCCGAACTGCAGACCGTTGAATGCTTGCTCAATCAGCAGCAGTCCCATGTCTTTTCAGTTCGGAGTCCTTTAGGGGTGGAGAGCAGTCCCTGTTCCGGCAGCCTGCAGATCAAATCCGCAGGCTGAGGAACCGGGGTTACCATTTCATGCCACAATCTTTGGCGTAGTTGTCTCCGTAATCGGTGAAGACGGTATCGATGATCTTGGTGGTATAACTTCCGTCCGAATCCTTGACCGCTTCTCGAAGGTAGAAATTCTGGATCGGAAAGTGATTGTTGTTGAACTTCAAGTTGCCCCGGGTGCTTGGATATCCGCCCAGACGCATCGCATCCCTGAGGGCATCACGATCAGAAATCCCTCCTGCGACACGGATCGAGTGATCGATGAAACGCACGAGGTCATAGGACTGCGCCGCATAGAAGGATGGGATGTAGCCGTATTTCTTGCGGAAATCACGGACAAATCTCTTGTTGACGGGATTATCCAGATCAGGACTCCAGGTTTGGGTTCCAAGCACTCCCACCGCTGAATCTTTAAGAGCCGGTAGGGAAACCGCGTCCACTGTGAATGCGGTATAAAGTGGAACAAGTTGATTCCCATACCGCCTGGCTGGAAGACAAACACTGCTCCGGGATTGGAGGCTCTCAGGGTTGAGATTTCAGCCTGGAAATCCTTCTGTCCGAGTTTGGTGAAAACCTTTCCGGAAACGCTGCCCTGATAATAACGCTCCACTCCGGCCAGCATGTCCTTGCCTGCCTGGTAGTTGGGTGCCATCAGGTAGACATTTTTGATGCCATTGTCCTGAAGATATTTGCCCATCGCTTCAGGGGTCTGGTCGTTCTGCCAGGAAACAGAAAAGAAATTATTCGAGCATCTTCTGCCTGCAACCGTAGAAGGACCGGCGTTGGAACTGATCAGGAAGGTGTTGGATCTGGTGACCGGTCCATGGACCGCGACCAGCAGATTGGACCAGATGATGCCGGTGACGAAATGCACCTGGTGCTTTTTGACCATCTTGTCGGCCAGTTGTTTGGCAACATCGGGTTTACGCTGGTCATCGCCGTAGATCACCGAACTTTCCATCCCGCCGAAGGCGTTACCGATGTGATCCAAACCCAGTTGGAAGGCATCCTTCATTTGCTTGCCGATGATTCCGGCAGGCCCGGAAAGGGTGGTCATAAACCCGACTTTTACCTTCTCCGCGTATAGCGGTGAGGCCAGCATCGTCAAAGCCAGAATTGGGGCTATAATTTTTTTCATAAATGAACTCCTCTTAAAGGGTGTACTAAAAATAAATTTGAATAAAAGGCTAAATTAAACGAAACAAGATTGGATGTCAAAAAGGATTTTGAATTCACAAATTTAAAGTGTTTTTGAATTCATAAACTTTTCAGACTCTTGCTCGGACGTTCGGAGCCCTGAGTTGGTTGGCACGGAACTGCTGAATCCGGGTGTGCCCGAGTTTGATGGTGCTCTGGATGAATTTATCATCGACGTCCAGAGCATTTCCGATCTGCTGAAACAGTTTTTCTTCTCGTTTGTCGAAATCACGGTCGATGGTGGCGACATTGATCAGGCTTTCCAATATGTTTTTGGAGTCCTCCTCGGAAAGCCTGATTGGAGTGATTGGAGGGATTTTTCCAAGAAGGATCGCTTCTTCCAACTCCTGAACCCTTTCCTGGCTGGTGAGCAGGCGCAGTGCGGAATGGAGGAAAGCGCGCTCATGTATTTCTATGTGCTCATCGACCATCACCATTGCGACCACCGTTTTTGCAAACCAATAGCGTTGATCCTCATCCAGGTTTTCCAATAGTTGAGGATTGAATTCGGGAAACTCATCACTTTCGGTGTTTTCCCGGGTGACTTCAATTTCTCTTAAAACACGGATGGAGCGCAGGACGCGTTTCGCCTTTGAATTCCCGGATCGGACCGATTCCCGAAACCAGTGATAGGCTTCTTCACGGTTTTTCGGAATACCCTGGCCATTGAAAATCATGATTCCCAGGTTGTATTGGGCCTGTGCATGGCCCTTGATGGCCGCCTGGTGGAACAATCGGTAAACGGCCATCGCTTTCTCTGGTTCTCTGGAGAGATGCATTGCCTCCTGGAATAGTTTGTCTGCCGATTCATCAGAGGTGACCGGTTCGGAGATTTTTTCTTTTCCTTTTAGAAATGGTTCATCAGCAATGCTGAGAATGTGATTTGGTTCAAATAGGATCTGGCGGTTTTCTTCTGATTCAAGGGCAATGAAAATCAGCTTGTCTCCAGAATACACCATCGTTTCCGGATGGGGATTGACCAAAAGACGGCTTTCCCGGTGCCTTATCAGACCTACTGCCAAATGGTTACACTGCCTTTTGACTTCACTGATGGTCTCGAGCCAGTTTTTCGGCACCCAGTCGATTTTCAGTTTTCTGACAAAAAGGCTCTGGGTACTCGACTCTTCTGAGAGAATCTGTTCGATCATCGTTCCCAGTCCGGAATTTTCTGCAGACTGTGAAAGCAGAGGGGCAACCAGATCATCCACCTGAAGACAGAAATCACAGCCCACACGTCTCAATTGCTGATCGAAATCTTTTTCATGGTAAGTGGAGATGCTGAAAACCTCTCCATCGGATTCCTGTTCCAGTCTTAAGACCGCCATCAAATTCTGTCCATCATGGAGATGGTCGATGAAAGCGACTTTGGCTTCGGAGGCATTGGCTTTTCGGAACGATTCCTCGGCATTGGAAGGTCCATGAATCCATTCGATGTTGAGATTTTCTGGCAGGTCCTCGAAGGGAGTGATTTCAGAGAGAATCTTGATGGGCTCATCGGTTTCAGTCCTGGACATTTCCGAAAGCAGTCTCTTGATGAAGATCGGATTGTCTGAGCTTATGATCAGGTGACCGTCGATCGGGATATCAGCCATGCCGATCAGTTGGATTGCATCCTCATCATGGTCTCCCTTGGGCCTTCCAGGCGGCGGTTCAAGCCTCAGAACGGAAACGTCTGAAGTTAATTCAAAATCAGAATCCGGGTTGATCATCACCACTTCATCAATCACTACTGCCAGCGGCATGATTCCGCGACTTGCCTTTAGCTTGATGACATAATCCATCCAACCCAATCCAACCAGAGTCGGTTCCACCTTCCGGGTATGGAGGGTATTGCCGAGACGCCGGTAGACGATCCGTTTGATCCAGGAAGGTCCTCCCTGGGAACGAAAGGCCTGCATCATCAAAGGCACATAGAGCTCATAGGGATCGACGGCATGGTCACAACCTACATCTTCGAAGTATTTGCGGTATTCCTCGCCAATGTATTGTGAAAGGGTAATGATTCTTCCACCGCTCATGGTTTCCAACTGCATCACCGTCATCAGGGTGTTGCTGTTTTCCCGATAATAGACATAGGCGATTCGGGCATTGATCGCGGACGCTTTCTGGAGCATTTCCATTTTGTAGGCATCCCCGGAAATCCAGATCAGGTTTTTAAAAGGAGTCGTGAGCAGCGGGTGTTCCTCGAAAGGAGCAATCAGGACAATTTTTTCGGTATCCTCAAAATCACGAATCTGGATCAGGATCTCGGTCATCCAGTTCGGATCATCCGAACAGATGAGAATATGTCCATTGATCTCTGCAGTATCCAGTCCGCGTTCACGGCGGGAATGATACTGGGCAAAACGGGAGGTGATGAGAGAAATGATGAGAGAATAATTCACCACTCCTCCTACAATTACAAAAAGGGTGAAAACCCTGCCTGGAGTATGAACGGGACTCATATCGCCGAATCCCACCGTTGAAATCGTGACCACCGTCCAGTAAAGACAATCCAAGATGGAACGGTAATCTTCGTTCTCCATCACCCGGTATTCGATCAAATGAATCCCGATGGTGGAAAAAAGCAACAATGACGGGAAAAAAACCAGGAGAAGGAGTCGGCCTTTCATGCTTGCCTATAGCTTCTCATGATTGGTTTCGATAAAAGGCGAGGTTTAGAAAATCGATGGATTTTCAGGGTTTAGACCCCTGCTAGTTTCCTGTCTGGATTTTGAGGAGGTCATCAAGCACCTCCTGTGCATGATCCGCAGGTTTAACTTTATGATAGATTTTCACCAGAGTCCCATCAGGGTCAATCAGGAAGCTTTTTCGTTTTTTGACGCTTTCATATTCTTCAGACATCTCCCTTCCAGGATCTGCCAATAAACCTACTCCGAACCCATACTTGTCTCTGTATTTTTTGTGACTTGCCACAGTGTCCTGACTGACTCCCAGAACAACCACCCCAGCTTGTTCAAATTGGTTCAGGCTTTCGCCGAAAGCCCTGGCTTCAATGGTTCAGCCGGGGGTGTCGTCTTTGGGATAAAAGAAAAGCAGTAGCCATTTTCCTGAAAAATCTTTCAGGTTTCTTTGTATACCATCCTGGTCAGGGAGGCTAAAATCCGGTGCCGGATTTCCTTCTTGTATCATTGGTTTCCTTCTATTTCAGGCATTTGATTTTTATCGGGATGATGTCAAAATAAAACCACTCTTTCAACTCATTCCATAACGAACATCATACTCATTCAATTCAAACTCAGTTTTCATTTTTATAGAAACTAATGGAATCGTTCGGTTACTCACTGGTTCAGGTACTTGCTTCCATGCTTAGACTTTTCAGTCTAATGCTCGTCATCTATGCATTACTCAGTTGGGTCATTACGGATCCAAGGCATCCGGTGTTCCGTTTTTTACAGAGTATGGTTGAACCGGTTCTGAATCCCATTCGCAAAGTCCTTCCTCCCATGGGAGGTTTTGATATTTCCATCGTTGCCGCATTGATGGGAATCGAGATCCTGAGGTCTTTTCTGCTTTACTGAGACAATCGGTTAAGATCGCGCGTTGCATTTCTTGCTGCCACCGAACCGGGGTAACGGGCAATCACGGTTCGGTAATAGTATTTCGATGCAATAAGGTCTCTACGTCTTTCCGAGATCTTCCCCAGCATGTAAATCGCATCCGGAGTTTTGTAGCCCTGACTGGTGGGTCTATGTTCGTAACCGGTGAGGATCTTACGGAAAGCCCGTTCCGCTTTCTGGTTCTGTTTCAATTGAAAATACGAATGCCCGATCCAGTACAGTGCGTTATCACTGTCCATATCTTCCGGGAAACGTTTCACGTAGTTTTCAAAGATACGGATGGCAGATTCATGTTGACGCTGGATGACTTCGTTCATGCCCTGGTTGTAGATTTTTTTAACTCCCGGGTGCCGGATAAGGATGACAGGATTTTCCGGTTCGGAAAGATCCGGATCTTCAAATTCAGGTTCCTTGGACTCCTTTGATACAACAACTGGCTGCTTCAGACGGGTTTCAGAAGAACTCAGATTGGCTGCCACCTGGATCGCCGTGTCTGCAACTTCTTCCAATGGAATCGGATCTTCGAGGTCCTCGGGTCTCAA
>LUMH01000421.1_pt1 | contig 16576 bp, 12 predicted proteins | sample 730001 | NCBI WGS metagenome assembly LUMH01 (sample SAMN03860268, study PRJNA289734) | marine metagenome | biome: seawater column; feature: ocean; material: water; isolation source: Red Sea water column Station 34 - depth 25m | place: Saudi Arabia: Red Sea | collected 2011-10-15 | depth 25 m
CGCTCATGTCCAGTGACGAAAGTTACGGAACTCGCAGCATCTCTATGGGTTAGTGGAATACCAAAATATGTGGGGGCAGCTATCCCAGAAGTAATACCAGGAACGATTTCAACTGAAATTCCATTTTTTTCTAAAATCGATACCTCTTCACCACCTCTAGAAAAAACGAATGGATCTCCCCCTTTAAGTCTTACGACATTTTTGCCTTCTTTTGCCAATTTCAAAATAAGAGCATTAGTTTCAGCCTGAGGTACAGAACACTTCCCAGCTCTTTTGCCTACATGGAAAATTTCTGTATTTTTTCCTGCCTCTTTTGTTATTTCATCCGGAATTAAAGCATCATGAACTAATGCATCACAATTTTTTATTAGGCGTAAAGCTTTAAGAGTTAAAAGCTCAGGGTCACCAGGACCTGCTCCAACTAAATAAACAATGCCGGGCACAATAATCTCCATTAACAAGTATGGTAGTAAAAGTTAATCGCAATGAAGGTAAATATTGTGAAAGAAAGTTTATTAAAACCAAATAAAAAATTTACTCTCCTTAGTGCGTTTATCACTCTTCTAAATGATCGTTTAAGTGAAAGTATACTGTTACCCATATTACCCTCTTTTGTTTTACTTTTTGACTCTAAAGCAAGTACATATGGTTTATTATCATGCACTTACCAATTAGCTCAATTTACAGCTTCTCCTTTTATAGGACTTATGAGTGATAGATATGGAAGAAGACCTGTCACTCTTTTTTGTATTACTGGTTCAGTAATAGGAATATCAATATTATCTTTTACAGTTCTTTTTAATTGGTCAAATTCAATAGCCTCTATCCCGTTATTTTTATTATTTTTAGCGAGACTAATTGACGGTTTAAGTGGGGGGACTGCAGCTACTGCAACAACAATTCTTGCAGATATTTCAAGCCCTGAAAAAAGAGCAAAAACATTTGGTCTTATTGGTGTAGCTTTTGGTTTAAGTTTTTTCTTAGGTAATATTTTTGTTGTAATTTTTGCAAGAAATACAAATAATAATTTTATTATTCCAGTTTTGATAGCCTCAATCATTCCAATAATAAATTTTCTCCTTGTATTTTTTTACTTACCAGAAACCAAGCCTAATAGTGACTCAAATAAATCAAAAACTATTTTAAAAAACCCTTTAAAAGCTCTATTTACAGTTTTCAAAGAAGAAAAGATTAAAAAATTATCATTAGCTTTTTTTATTTACTTTATTGCTTTTACTGGATTGACCAATATACTTATATTCTTCCTTCAAGAATCTTTAAACTGGACGACAAAAGCATCAAGTGGAACTCTTGTTGTAGTAGGAATAATTGCAATTATCGTTCAGGGAGGACTAATTGGGCCTCTTGTAAAACAATTTGGAGAAATGCGATTAACACTTATCGGATCAGGCTTCATTCTTGTAGCATGTGCTCTTTTAATAACTGCTCCAAAAGAAAATGCGACAATTAATATTTATTCAGCTGTATCATTTTTAGCCGTTGGGGCAGGATTAATTACGCCCACGTTAAGAGCACTAATATCAAAGAAATTAGACGTTGATAAACAAGGATCAATTTTAAGTAACCTTCAGGGTCTACAGAGTCTTGGAGGAGTTTTAGGAATTGCAATGGCAGGAAGGGTTTATGATAGTTTTGGTCCTAAATCACCTTTTATAGCTGGTTCCGTTATCTTACTTTTCATGATATACCTTATTGCAGAGGGTAAAAATAATAATTCTTTTAACAATCAAAATTCAAAATTATCTTAATGAAAAGCCAGGCTGATGTTTTTATTAATAGAGAATTAAGTTGGATTGAATTCAATAAAAGAGTACTCCTAACTGGTATGGAAAAGGAGTACAAAATCCTAGATAAAGTAAAATTTTGTTCAATTTTTAGTAATAATCTAGATGAATTTTTTATGGTAAGGGTAGCTTCGTTAAAGGCTCAAGTTGAAGCAGGAATTACTAAAAAAAGTATTGACGGACTTACCCCTAAAGAGCAATTAAAAAAAATCAATAATGAAATAAAAAAGTTAACTATTCTCCAAGAAAACTATGTAAATAATGAATTAAAAAATGAATTAAAAGAAAAAGGTGTAATTTTAAAAAAATATAAGGACCTAAGTGAAAATCAAAGAAATTGGTGTAATAACTTCTTTACAACATCTATTTTCCCTTTATTAACTCCATTAGTTGTTGATCCAGCACATCCATTTCCTTTTATAAGTAATTTAAGTCTAAATTTAGCAGCTTTAATAAAGGATGAGGAGAATTCTAAAAATCAGTTTGTCAGAGTAAAAATACCAACAAAAAATATACCCCGATTTATAAGAATTCCCAATGAAATTACTCAACTTAGTGATGAAAGTTCTCACTATTTCATAAGTGTTGAAGATTTAATTGGGAATAATATAAATACTTTATTTAACGGAATGGAATGTATAAATTACTCTTTTTTTAGAGTGACAAGAGATGCAGATTTAGAATTAAAAGAACTTGAAGCTGATGATCTACTTTTAGCTGTTGAACAAAGTTTGCAAAAAAGAAGATTAGGTGGAGACGTAGTTAGATTAGAAGTGGAGTCAGATATGCCAGAAAATATTCTAAAGTTACTTATTGAAAGTATCTCAATACAGAAAGAATATATATACTTTTGCAAAAGTTTATTAGGCCTAGACGATTTAAATCAGCTTACAAAAATTGATAGAGATGATTTAAAAGAAAATCTACTAATTGGAAAAACTCACCCAGAATTAAAACATTTAGATTTGCCTTCAAACAAAAACCCTAATTCTATTTTCAAGATACTTAGAAAAAAAAATATTCTGCTTCATCATCCCTATGACTTATTTAAAACTTCAGTTGAAGAATTTATAAACAGAGCAGCTGATGATCCACTTGTAATGGCTATAAAAATTACTTTATATCGAGTTTCCCAAGATTCCCCTATAATTGCAGCTTTAATGAGAGCTGCAGAGAATGGTAAAGAAGTAATGACTCTTGTTGAACTAAAAGCAAGATTTGATGAAGACAATAATATTCAATGGGCAAAACAACTTGAACAAGCTGGAATTCATGTTGTATATGGAATCATAGGATTTAAAACACATACAAAAATAGCTTTAATAGTAAGAAAAGAAAAAGGACGATTAAGGAATTATTTCCATATTGGAACAGGAAATTATAACTCTAATACTTCAAAGTTTTATACAGATTTAGGATTACTTTCAACGGATCCTGATATTGCATCTGATTTACTTGAGTTATTTAACTACTTATCTGGTTTTTCTAAACAAAAAAGTTATCAAAAGTTATTAGTTTCTCCCTCATCGATGCGAGAGAAATTTATATTTCTGATAAAGAGAGAAATTAAAAATGCAGAGGAAGGCAAAAAAGCCGAAATAATCGCAAAAATGAATTCTTTAGTAGACCCAGAAATAATTAAACTGCTTTATTTAGCTTCAGACTCAGGTGTAAAAATTAGCCTCATCATAAGAGGTATTTGTTGCCTATATCCCCAAAGAAAAAATTTAAGTGAAAATATTAAAGTTATAAGCATTATTGGCCATTTTCTTGAACACTCAAGAATTTTTTGGTTTTGTAATAACGGGGATAATGAGGTTTTTATAGGGAGTGCAGATTGGATGAGAAGAAATCTTGATAGAAGAATAGAAGCTGTTACTCCTATAGAGGATTATGAATTGAAATCTAAAATATACACGCTTTTGCAAACTTACATTAAAGATAATTACTTTTCTTGGATAATGAAAGATGATGGTTCATATTCGAAATATGAATTAGATTCATCGCATAATCGTTCGCAAATTGACCTCATAGAAAAATAAAATTAATATTGATTTTTACAACATTTAAAAAAATACTTAATATTTTAAATTTTTTTTATTTTTTATAAAATCAGCTCATATCAATGGATTTCAAGAAATAAGCTTTTAAAAAAAATTTTTTGTCTTTAAAATTTCAACGTAAAAGTAGTTTTTATTTCAATTTCAGTGCTAGCTTTTTAAAAAATCCATTATTTAGGAGGCCAGGGTGATGGGGATCCCTCTGGAATCTGCGAAAAGCTCTTCAGATAATAATTTTGATGAGCCAAGATTACCAAACACTGCGGGCAAGTCTCGCAAATCGAAATCCAGTCTTACGGCAAAACAAAGCCAAAAAAAATCTGGCAGACTCGCTTCAGATTCTATTGGCTATTACTTAAGTAGCATTGGAAGAGTACCTCTTTTGACTCCAGCAGAGGAAATAGAGTTAGCTCATCATGTTCAGAACATGAAAAAGTTGCTACAAATTCCTGAAACTGATAGAACCCAACGAAATCTTTATCAAATTAAGATTGGCAAAAGAGCAAGAGATAGAATGATGGCAGCTAATCTAAGGCTCGTTGTCTCGGTTGCAAAAAAATACCAAAACCAAGGGCTTGAATTATTAGATCTTGTCCAGGAAGGAGCTATTGGCCTTGAAAGAGCTGTAGATAAATTTGATCCTGCTATGGGATATAAATTCTCAACTTATGCTTACTGGTGGATTAGACAAGGAATGACGAGGGCAATTGATAACAGTGCTAGAACCATCCGTTTGCCTATTCACATAAGTGAAAAACTGTCCAAAATGAGAAGAGTCTCTAGAGAATTATCACATAAATTTGGCAGACAACCTACAAGATTGGAAATGGCAACTGAGATGGGAATTGATCAAAAAGATTTAGAAGATTTAATTTCTCAAAGTGCTCCTTGCGCCTCCCTAGATGCACATGCAAGAGGGGAAGAAGACAGAAGTACTCTTGGTGAACTCATACCTGATCCAAACTGTGAAGAGCCTATGGAGGGTATGGATAGAACTATTCAAAAAGAGCATTTAGGAACTTGGCTTTCTCAATTAAATGAAAGAGAGCAAAAAATCATGAAGCTCAGATTTGGGCTAGATGGTGAAGAACCATTAACACTCGCAGAAATAGGAAGACAAATTAATGTTTCACGAGAAAGAGTAAGGCAACTAGAAGCTAAAGCAATATTAAAACTTAGAGTAATGACAACTCATCAAAAAGCAGCTTAACCAAATTGATAAAATTTACTGTAATTTTATTATATTTATTTTCAATTTTTTTAATATCAATAGTTTTTAAAAAATATAATGAAGATAGCAGAGAAATCGTCAGAAAAATAATACATATTGGAATAGGACCTTTAATACCAATTGCTCAATTTTTAAAAATTAATCAAAACTCTGCTCTAATTTTTACAGGAATTGTTTCATTAATGGTTTTCATCAATTACAACTATAAATTATTTCCAACAATTGAAGATGTTGAGAGAAAAAGTTATGGGACATTATTTTATTGTCTAAGTTTATTTATTTTGATTTATCTTTTCTGGGATAAAGATCCATATGCACTAATTAGTGGATTTTTCATAATGACTTTTGGTGATGGATTAGCTGGATTAATAGGAAAAAGCTTTAACTCAAAGAGTTGGATTTTTTTTAAACAAAAAAAATCTTTATATGGAACCATAACAATGTTTTTAACAAGTTTGATAGTAATTTGCTCAATAGGATACTCTCAACAAAATAGTCTAAATTTAAATTATTTTACAATAGCTTTTATTGCGACTTTGCTCGAACAATTTAGTATTCTAGGAATAGATAATTTCATTGTTCCAATCTCTTCAGCATTATTTTTTAATTTTTTAATAACTAGCTAAGTGAATCGTATAAAATAGCGATTAATTCTTTTGTTGTTTCTATATCTATACATGCATCTGTAATGCTTCTGCCAAACTGGAGATCTTCTTTTTTTAAAAGTTTTTGATTTCCTTCCTTCAAATGACTTTCAAGCATAACTCCTAAAATATTTTTTTCACCATTACTAATTTGAGAAGCTACATTTTTTAGCACTTCCGACTGTTTTCGGAAATCTTTATTGGAATTTCCATGACTACAATCAATCATCACTTTATGGGGAAGATTACACTGCCTCAATTCTGCTGAAATTCTTTGTACATGATCACTTTCGAAATTTGGGCCTTTTGAACCGCCCCTTAAAACTATATGTCCATCTGGATTTCCTGTAGTATTAACTATAGAAGCCATTCCATTTTCATTTACACCTAAGAAGTGATGGGATTTTGAAGCTGACTGCATTGCATTAATTGCAGTAGTAAAAGAACCATCCGTTCCATTTTTAAAGCCTATAGGCATTGATAATCCTGATGCCATTTCTCTATGAGTTTGACTTTCTGTAGTCCGCGCACCTATGGCTGTCCAACTTATTAAATCGGCAATGTATTGAGGAACAATTGGATCTAGTAATTCTGTAGCAGAAGGTATGCCACGAGTTGCTAAATATGAAAGCAAACTTCTTGCCCTTCTTAAACCAGTATTAATATCATAAGAATCATCTAGATGAGGATCATTTATCAATCCCTTCCAACCAATAGTTGTTCTTGGTTTTTCAAAATATACTCTCATAATTATTTCTAATTTATCTTTATACATTTCTCGGAATTTTTGAATATATTTTGAATATTCCTTTGCCGCCTCAAGATCATGAATTGAACATGGACCCACAATGACTAAAAGCTTCTGATCATTATGATGCAAAATATTTTGTATCGATCTTCTTGTTTTAGATACTGTATTAGCAGAGTCGTGATCTAAAGGTATATCATTATGTAATCTGCTTGGAGGTATTAATGGACGTGTTTCAAGAACATGTAAATCTGATGTCTTTTCTAAAGCTGAATTATTTGATGATGTCGTCATTGATTAATTAAGAAGTTTGAATATTTAAAAAAGCATTTATGAATACTCTCCTTTTCAATATTAAAAATAACAATAGATTAGGCATTAAACCTTACTAATGAAGAATTTGGAAACATTGCTAAAAGATTATGCAGATCATGTAGCTGAAAGAGCTGCCAAAGGTATACCTCCTTTACCTTTAAATGCTGAAGAGTACCACCAGGAGTTGATGAGGCTGCTTATGTAAAAGCAAGCTGGCTTACAGCTATTGTTAATTCCGAAAAATATTGCAAATCAATAAATCCCGAAAAAGCAATTGAAATACTAAAAGGAAAAAATAGTTTACTTGCTAAAAAAGCCGCAGAAGTTTTAAAAAATATTATTCTTGTTTACGACTCAGCTAATGAAATTTATGAATTATCTCAAAATAATATTTATGCAAAAGAAGTTGTAAATAGTTGGGCAAATGCAGAATGGTTCATAAATAAAAAAGTTCTGGAGAAAGAGATTACTTGTTTAGTATTTAAAGTTGACGGTGAGACAAACACAGACGACTTATCTCCAGCTGTACATGCAACAACACGCCCGGATATTCCAATGCATGCATTAGCTATGTTGGAATTTAAAAAACCTGATGGACTAAAGATTCTTGATAATTTAAAAAAACAAAATTTACCAATAGCTTATGTTGGAGATGTTGTTGGAACAGGGAGTTCTAGAAAATCTGCTATTAATTCACTCATTTGGCATATAGGAGAAGATATCGCTTTTGTTCCCAACAAAAAAACAGGTGGAATAATAATTGGCAGCAAAATAGCCCCAATTTTCTTCAATACTGCACAAGATTCAGGAGCTTTACCTATAGAAGCTGACGTATCTCAAATGAAAACAGGAGATGTTATTAAAATATATCCCTATAAAGGCATTATTAAAAAAATTGAAAAAGATTCAAATACTGAAGAATTAATAAGCAAATTCGAGTTGTATCCATCAACTCTTACTGATGAAATTCAAGCTGGCGGAAGAATTAATCTTATGATTGGAAGATCTCTTACGGACAAAATTAGAAACAAATTAGATTATCAACCAAGTGAAATATTTACTAGACCACAAAATCCAACCGAAAGTAGTGCCGGATTTACTCAAGCTCAAAAAATAGTAGGCAAAGCATGCGGTTTAGATGGAGTTAGGCCAGGAATGACCTGTGAGCCAATTATGACCACAGTTGGTAGTCAAGATACTACTGGGCCAATGACTAGAGATGAATTAAAAGAACTAGCTTGTTTAGGATTTACTGCAGATTTAGTGATGCAAAGTTTTTGTCATACAGCTGCATATCCTAAACCAGTAGATCTACTTACCCATAAAGAATTACCTGATTTTATATCTCAAAGAGGTGGAGTAGCTCTTAAGCCTGGAGACGGCATAATTCATAGCTGGCTTAACAGAATGCTTCTCCCTGATACTGTTGGCACAGGTGGAGATAGTCATACAAGATTTCCTCTTGGCATTTCATTTCCTGGAGGCTCAGGCATTGTTGCATTTGCCGCTGCAATAGGATCAATGCCATTAAATATGCCGGAATCTGTGCTGGTTAAATTTAAGGGAGAATTATTACCAGGAATTACTCTTAGAGATTTAGTTAATGCAATCCCTCTCTTCGCAATTAAAAAAGGACTATTAACTGTTGAGAAAGAAAATAAGAAAAATATATTCAACGGGAAAATTATGGAAATTGAGGGATTACCAAACCTAAAACTTGAACAAGCTTTTGAACTTACTGATGCTACTGCAGAACGCTCATGCGCTGGTAGCACAATACTTTTATCCCAAGAAACTGTTCAAGAATATTTAAAAAGCAATATTTGCCTGCTAGAAAAAATGATCGAGAGCAATTATGAAGATTCAAAATCGATTTCAAGAAGAATAAATGATATGAAAAATTGGTTAAAAAAACCATCATTAATTCAACCAGATTCAAACGCTCAGTATGAAGAAATCATTGAAATTGATTTAGCAAAAGTAACACAACCTATAGTTGCTTGCCCTAATGATCCAGATAATGTAAAAGAAATCACTGATGTTGCAAATACAAATATTGACGAGGTTTTTATAGGTTCTTGCATGACAAATATTGGTCATTACAGTATTTTTAGGGAGTGCAGAATTGGCAGCAGTTTGTGCACTGCTTGGAAAAATACCTGAAATAGAAGAATATCAGGATATTACTAAAAATAAAATTAATCCATATTCAGATGAACTTTATCGCTATCTTCAATTTGATGAAATACACGATTTCAGCTTGACAAAGTAATCATGGACCATGCCAAACTTTATAAAAGATAATATTCAAAAAACAAGTAATAATTCTTCTCGTAGCATCAAAAAATTATTAAAACAAAGATCTCTAGTCGTTGCATTTTCGCTCTTATTAACAGGTTTAGGAGCCTCAATTACAAGCATATCTTTTAAAACTGGAATCTATTTTATTAATAATTGGAGATTAGCATTATTAGACCAATTCCCATCTATTGCGGTCTTACCTATTTTTGGAGCTCTAGGAGGAGCTATTGCAGGATATTTGATCAAAAATATAGCACCTGCTGCAAAAGGTTCAGGAGTGAGTCAAATCATGGGTTTTTTAAGACATAAAAAAGTTCCAATGAATTTAAAAGTAGGATTAGTAAAGCTAATATCAGGAATTATTGCGATTGGTAGTGGATTTCCTTTGGGTCCAGAAGGTCCATCAGTTCAAATGGGAGGATCAGTAGCTTGGCAAATGGCCAAGTGGCTCAAAGCTCCTACAGCTTTCAGAAGAGTAATAGTAGCAGCAGGTGGTGGTGCTGGAATAGCTGCAGTATTTAGCGCTCCATTAGGAGGGTTTGTCTATGCAATAGAAGAGTTATTAAACTCTGCAAGACCAGTAATTTTGCTATTAGTAGTAATTACAACTTTCATTGCAGATTCATCTGCTGATATTATTCAAGCCTTGGGTTTAGATCCTAAAGCAGGAGGCTTTGATTTTAACCTCGGATTTTTGATTCAAAAAGAATATGACCCATCAGTTTTTTTCTTACCTGTAGATTTTATTTACTTAGTTTTACTAGGAATAATTATTGGGATATTTGCAGAATTGTACAGCAGATATGTTTTGTTAATGCAAAATCTTGGGAAAAAGTGGTATAAAAATAAATTTGTTTTAAAAATGAGTATCTGTGGACTTATTTTAGGAAGTATCTACTCTTTTTTACCCAGTACATTTCATAATTTAGATGAATTACAGAAAATAATAGCTGAACAAAATACAAGTATTGGAATTGCTTTATTAGCAGTTTTAGTACTATTTATCACGACAGGTTTAGCTGCAGCATCCGGAGCTCCTGGAGGATTATTCTATCCAATGCTTACTTTAGGAGGGTCAATCGGACTAATAATGGGGAGCTGGGTGGAAATTGCTACAGGACATGCACCAAGTACATACATTTTTGCGGGAATGGGAGCTTTCGTAGCAGGATGTTCGCGAACACCAATAACAGCAATGTTTTTAGCTTTTGCTTTAACAAAAAATTTATTAATAATGAAACCTGTGTTAATCAGCTGCATTGCCAGTTTCTTGATAGCAAGAGCTTTTAATGAAGAATCAATTTATGAAAGACAAATACAAATAGAATTAGAAGACTAAGAAACTATCTTCAATCAAAAACAGCAGTTTTGCTGTTATAGACAAATACTTGATGATTTAGATGTAATCTAACTGCTCTTGCTAAAGCTATTCTTTCAATATCTCTTCCTTTTCTAATCAAATCATCAACTTCATCCCTATGACTTACATTAACTGTACATTGCTCTATTATCGGGCCTTCATCAAGATCTTCAGTAACATAGTGAGCAGTAGCACCGATTAATTTAACACCTCTCTTCCATGCTCGATGATATGGTTGCCCGCCCTTAAATGCAGGTAAGAAAGAATGATGAATATTTATTATTGAAGAAAACTTTTTTAAAAAAGAGTCACTCAAAATTTGCATATATTTGGCTAATACAACAAGATCAATGTCATATTCTTTTAGTAAATTTAAAAATTGATCTTCAACAATAGTTTTATCAGTTTTAAAGGTATCAATATGGACAAATTTTGCATTAAAGTCATTTGCAATATTTTCAAGATGAGAATGATTTGAAATTATTAAAGGAACTTTCATTTTGAGTTCTCCATTTCTTACTCGCCAAAGTAAATCAATCAAACAATGATTTTGTTTACTCACGAAAATAGCAACATTTGGAATTTCATCAGAATAATTTACGTTAAATTTTCCATTTACTTCATCTGCAATTTTTTCAAATTCTTTATAAATTTCATCCCTATTAAAAGATTCATTGTTACTATTCCATTCAATTCGACTAAGAAACAAACCTGCATCTTGATCTGTATGATGATCAGAATGTTTTATGTTGCCACCGTAATTTGAAATCCAACTTGTAAGTAAACTTACAAGGCCAGGACGATCGGGACAAACAATTTTGAATATAATTGAAGGATGTTCCAAAAAATCTTTAACTATTAAGTCAAATAAGCAAGTATATCTAATATATCAATGAAAAGCTTAAAAGAAAATTTTCAAAAAGCAAACATAGTTATTATTGGATCAGGGATTATTGGAAAATTTAACGCCTTAGAATTATCAGAATTAGGTTTCCAGGTAACGATAATAGATCCAACTCAACTCCAAAATAGTAGCAATGCAGCTTTAGGCTTACTAATGGGTAATATGTATCAAAAAAGAAGAGGTAGAAGCTGGGATCTCAGGAAACAAAGCATTGAATTATGGCCACAATGGATTACGTTCCTACAAAAATTTAATTATGAATTAAATATCGAAAAACCATTAATACAACTAACTACTAATGAAGAAAAGTTTAAAAAATTAGAGAAATTTGTTTATGAAAATAATGATCCAACGTTACTAATTTTAGAAAGAGACTCAATATTAATCAAGAATATAAATAAAGCCTTCCAAACAAAAAATATAAAAGGAATGATCTCCTTCAAAGATGGAAGAATAAATGCTTTATCGTTACTTCAAACATTAGATAAATATCTAAAACATAAAAAAGTAAATTATTTACAAGGAGAAATAATAAAAATAAGAAAATCAAACAATCAATGGATTTCTACAACAAGGAATAATGAAAATATCAAATCTGACATAGTTATTTTGTGTAATTCACTAAAAGCAATTGATTTAATAGATAGCCGATCTCACAACATCAAATTAAAGCCTGTTTTAGGTCAAGCTATGGAAATTGAGATTAATGATGCAGAAGTTGATTTGTTATCGCTGCCAAAACAATTCAATATAAATGGTAAAAATATAATTCCAAAATCAAAAAATAAGCTAATTATTGGATCAACTGACGAATATAGTACTAAGCCAGAAAAAAATACATTCGAAAAACTCACAAATTTTCTCGATAAAAAACCAAATTGGCTGGAGAAAGGAAAAATTTCTAAAAAGTGGTATGGAATTAGGTCAAGACCAGATGGTGAGCCTTCACCAATAATGAAAAATCTTGAAGATGGACTAATTATATGTACAGGTTTTTATAAAAATGGGATTTTACTGGCTCCGGCTTGTTCTAAATGGGTTGCTAATGAAATTAAAAATTACCTTTACTAATCTTTTGTTTCAGTAAAGTCTGCATCAATTACATCATCTCCACCTTTTTCATTTGAATCACTCTGATCAGGACCGCCTGCTGCGCCAGGTGATGGTGGCTGATTGCCTGGTTGCTGATAAACAGATGAACCAACTGCATAAAGTTCTTGCTGAAGTTCTTCAAGAAGTTTTTTCATTGATTCATAATCTTCTTTTGAAGTTGCTTCTTTTAAAGCATTACTTTTTTCTTCAACTTTAGACTTTGCTGCAGCATCAATTTTGTCTCCTAACTCACCAAGTTGCTTTTCTGTCTGGTAGACAAGTGTTTCAGCTTGATTTTTTAAATCATCCAATCTAAAGGTTCCTAAGCTTTTGTTATCAGAAGCCATTTCTCTTTCACCCTGTAAAACGTGTATTTCAACATTTGTTTGACCGTCTACAGCAGTTGAATATGTTTCAGATTTCTTTGTAGGTACGGTAGTATTTCGATTTATCATTTTTGTCATTACTCCGCCTAGAGTCTCTACACCTAGAGAAAGTGGAGTAACGTCAAGCAACAATATATCTTTAACCTCTCCTGCTAAAACTCCTCCCTGAATTGCAGCTCCAACAGCTACTACCTCATCAGGATTAACGGTTTGATTTGGATCTTTACCAATTATTTTTTTAACTAAATCTAGAACAGCAGGAATTCTAGATGAGCCTCCGACCATAACAACTTCATCAATTTCACTAGTAGAAATTTTTGCATCGCTTATAGCTCTCTCAACTGGGGTCTTACACCTATCGATTAAAGAAGCTGCTAGTTCCTCGAACTTTGCTCTAGTAAGGTTCAAATCTAAATGTTTTGGTCCTTCAGGCGTGGCTGTAATAAAAGGTAAATTTATCTCACTTTGCGTAGCATTTGAGAGCTCTATTTTTGCTTTTTCTGCAGCTTCAGTCAATCTTTGCAAAGCTTGCTTATCTTGTCTGAGATCAATTCCCTCATTTGATTTAAAAGTATTAGCTAAGTGATCTACAATACATCTATCAAAATCATCACCACCTAAATGTGTATCTCCAGATGTAGATAGAACTTCAGTTACTCCATCACCAGCTTCAATAACTGAGACATCAAATGTTCCTCCCCCTAAATCAAAAACAAGAATTTTTTCATTTTCTTTATCCAAACCATATGCTAAAGCCGCAGCGGTTGGCTCATTAACAATTCTGAGGACTTCTAAACCTGCAATCTTTCCAGCATCTTTAGTAGCCTGTCTTTGTGAATCATTAAAATAAGCTGGAACTGTAATTACAGCTTGTGTAACTTTTTCACCAAGGTATTTACCCGCATCATCTGCTAACTTTCTTAAAACTTGAGAACTTACCTCTTCAGGAGAAAACTGCTTATCCAAAATAGGGCATTTTAATTTGACACTAGAACCAGATTTTTCAACAGAATAACTAACTTCTTTAGATTCTTCATTAACTTCATCAACTCTTCTACCAACAAAACGCTTTGCTGAATAAAAAGTATTTTCAGGATTCATAACAGCTTGTCTTTTTGCAATTTGTCCAACAAGCTGATCTTGATTTTTTGTATATGCAACAACTGATGGAGTAGTTCTGAAACCCTCAGCATTTGCTATTACAGTAGGTTTACCACCTTCCATTACAGCAACACAACTATTAGTTGTTCCTAAATCAATTCCTACAACCTTACCCATGGGTAAACCCTTTATATTTGTTATTCTCCATAATCGGTCATTGACGTCATTATTGTTACTCAAAGATGGGGTGTGGTTCCCGAACAGATCATTATTTTAAAGAAAAATTCTAAACATGATTTCAAGTAAGACATCTTTTATAGCATTAATCGGCAATCCAGTAAGCCATTCATTGTCACCGATTATGCAAAATGCTGCATTCCAATATTTAGGCCTAGATTTAATTTATATTGCTATACCTTGCAAAGATGAAGATCTAGAATTGGTTCTGAATTCTTTGAAAAAAATTAATTGCAAAGGTTTAAATATTACAATTCCCCATAAAGAAAAAGTATTTAACCTATGTAGTGAAATTTCGCCTATTGCAAGCAAACTGAAAGCCATTAATACCCTGAAATTAAATTCTGAAAATGAATGGAGCGCAACTAATACTGATTTAGAAGGATTTATTTATCCATTAAAAAATTTAAACTTAGCAAAGAAAAAATCAATAGTTCTTGGCTCCGGGGGTGCAGCAAAATCTGTTATTCAAGGTTTAATAAATTTAAATCTTTCAAAAATTTCAGTAATAGCACGTAACAAATCATCACTAGATGAATTAATAAAAAACTTTGAAAATCAAATTGAACTTCAGAGCTTCTTAAGTAACGATAATCAAGCTCAAAATTTAATTGAAGAAGCAGATTTAGTTGTAAATACAACACCAGTAGGAATGAAAACAGCCAAAAATGAAATGAATTTATTGCCATATGGAGATTATTTTTGGAGATCTCTTAACTCAAAAACTATTGTTTATGATTTAATATATAATCCTGCTCCGACTCATCTATTAAAATTCAGCGCCAATAAAGGATGCATGACTATCGATGGTTTGCAAATGCTTGTTGCTCAGGGATTGAAATCATTATCATTTTGGACAAATGGCTTAGAAGTACCTTTTCATATTATGAATGATGCACTCAAAAATCATCTTTAAAATAATGCTAATTTTCAAGGAACTGCACATCATGATGTATCGTTAAAGATGAACAGACGCTCATGACATCAATATATATGAGCCAAAGACCTTGTCTGAAACTATGAACAATCAACAATCTTATTACGAAACTATGTATATCCTCCGCCCAGATATTGCGGAAGATGAAGTAACTAATAGAGAAGGTATTTACGTCCAACTAAGTCATCAAGGAGATGGACAACATATTTTCAAAATCGAAAAAGCAATGAGACTAAGTGAAGATGTTATTAGATACATGACCGTTAAACAAGAAGGGCCCTTGCCAACTCCAAGACCTTCTACGAAGAGTTCAACTAAAGCAGATGATAAAGAAAATCCAGAAACTAAAGTTGAATCTAAGGAAGAACAACCAGTAGTAAGCGCAGATACTTCAACTTCGGGAAAAAATGATACTGAAACTAAAGAAAATGCAGAATCTTAAATGTTAATCTTTTGTTTTTGAATTTAATTCAGCCCATATTTTATTAGACATACCCCACATATAAATAAAACCCTCCGCTAAAGAATGATTAAAAACATCGTCTTTGCTATAAGTTGCCAAATCTTCTCTGTAAAGTGAATTATTTTCCGACATTCTACCGATTACTATTGCGTTCCCCTTATGAAGTCTAATCTTTACTCTTCCATTAACTGCAGTTTGAGTCGACGAAATAAATGAATCTAAACTATCTTTAAGAGGTCCAAACCAAAAACCTTGATAGACAAGTTGACCCCATTTTTTTTCAACTATTCCTTTAAAGTCGACAACGTCTGGATTTAATGTAATGCTTTCTAATTCTTTGTGAGCTTTGATTAAAAGCAAGAGGCCTGGTGTTTCGTAAATCTCTCTACTTTTAATTCCTACTACTCGGTCTTCAATCATATCAATTCTTCCAAAACCATGCTCACCTGCGAGAACATTAGCTTTTTTAATAATCTCTACAGGGGTTAAAGATTCATCATTAATTCCAACAGGAAACCCATTTTTGAAAATAATTTCTACTTCTTGAGGAGAATCAGGTGAATTCTCAATAGATGATGTCATTGCAAAAATATCTTCAGGTGCTTCTTTCATTGGGTCTTCTAATATGCCTGCTTCAATACTCCTACCAAGTAAATTAACATCTATTGAATATGGTGATTTTTTTGATACTGGTGCAGGAATACCAAACTTTTCTCCGTACACTATTGCCTCTTCCCTACTCATATTCCATTCCCTTGCAGGAGTAATTATTTTTAAATCAGGACCTAAAGCATTTATTGCTAAATCAAATCGAACTTGATCATTCCCTTTACCAGTGCATCCATGAGCCACTGCATCAGCACTAAACTCCCGAGCAAGATTTACAAGATTTTCTGCAATTAAAGGCCTAGCAAGAGCTGTAGATAATGGATATTTATCTAAGTATAATGCGTTAGCTCTAATGGCTGGGAAAGCGTATCTCTCAACAAAAC
>LUMH01000155.1_pt1 | contig 16518 bp, 17 predicted proteins | sample 730001 | NCBI WGS metagenome assembly LUMH01 (sample SAMN03860268, study PRJNA289734) | marine metagenome | biome: seawater column; feature: ocean; material: water; isolation source: Red Sea water column Station 34 - depth 25m | place: Saudi Arabia: Red Sea | collected 2011-10-15 | depth 25 m
TTGGAGAGGTAAAGAAGAAGCAATGAAAGAAATAATGGGCCCATTGAAAAGAAAATGGATTAAAAAATATATTGATATGTGTTATAAAATAATGAGAAAGTATAAACCACAAATTAAACGACACATATTAAGTCAAAAAGATAAACCATCAGAACACGGGTGGAACGAAATACTTGTAAATCAAATTAAAATTAAAGATGTATTTTTATTAAGTAGAGAAGGAAAATATCCATCTATCAGAAAAGCAGCTGAAAAAGTTGCAACAGGTACGGTTACCGTAGGTTCACCAGCAAAATTTAGAAAATGGTATGAAGAACGAGGTGGTATAATTAATGAGGAAAAACAAATGAATGAAGCAAGAGGAACTTGTTGGGTAGGATATCAACAAATCGGTATGAAAAAGAAAAATGGTAAAATGGTGCCGAATTGTGTAAAAGAAGAAGTAGAACTTTACTATGAAGAAAATGGTAAAGGGTATGGATATACATTTGAATTTATTACAGACAAATCTTTACAAGAAGCAGAATATCAAGGTCGTAAAGTAAAATTAAATAAAATTATGCAAGGAGACCAAAAGAAATTTAAAGTTTATGTAAAGAATCCAAAAGGTAATGTTGTAAAAGTTAATTTTGGACAAGGTGGTAAAGCCAAAGGTGGAACTATGAGAATTAGAAAATCCAATCCAGGAGCAAGAAAATCATTTAGAGCTAGACACAATTGTGATAATCCAGGCCCTAAACATAAAGCTAGATATTGGGCATGTAGAACTTGGTAGTATAAATGGATAGATTAGTCAAACAATTAATCACACCTTTTATAACCGAACAAGTAAAAGCAAAAAAGGTTATAGCAGTCTATCCAGGTAGATTTCAACCTTTTGGCCCACACCATAAAAAAGTATTTCAAGCACTACAAAAAAAGTTTGGTGAAGTTTACATAACAACATCAGACATCAAAGCCCCACCAAGACACCCAATGAACTTTAAAGAAAAAGTTCGTCATATGGTTAAAATGGGTATTCCAAAAAATCGTATCGTTAAAGAAAGAGTTCCTTATGTAGCAAATAATTTGTTAAAACGATTTGATGCTGAAAAAACTGCAGTTATTTATGTATTTGGTGCAAAAGATGCAGGAAGATTAAAGGGTGGAAAGAAAAAATCAGGTGGTTTAACTTATTATCAAGATTATAAAAAAAATAAAAACAAAATGGTTGGTTATGAAACACACGGATACATTTATACAGCACCGCATGTAAATGTAAGTGGTATATCAAGTGGAACAGAAATCAGAAGATTATTAGGTAGTCCAAAAGTAAAAGAACAAAGTAGAAAAATAATATTTAAAAAAACATTTGGTTATTTTGACCAAGGCGTTTACAATATGTTAACAAATAAGTTTAGAAAATTATTTCACCAACTTTCTACAAAGGGTTTACTGATTATGAAAAAACTGCAGGTGATTGGGTAAAAGAAATGGGTAAAACTTATGGTTGGGAAGTGTATGATTATTTAATCAGTAAAACAGCACAAAATCCAGAAGATGACTACACATTAGAATATAATATTGTTCCTTCAGTTGCTTTCGGTAGAGAAAACACCGGAGATTACGGAAAAAGATTTGGTGTTAAAGAACCAATCAAAAGATACATTGAAGTAGCAGACAGAATATCACAACAATTAGGATACGAAGTAATTAAGTATATGGGGATTAAACCAGATTTAAGTGGTTATACAGGTGTTGAAGTGGAATCACCAGTTTTACCAGGTCGTTATGATTTAGGAAATACCAAAAGAGCAGAACTAACAGGAAAACAATTAGGTTCTGGTATGACTTTATTAAATACATTAGAAGAATCATTAGATTTATCAAATGAAGTAAATATGATTTTTGAAGATGAACAATTTAAAGCCAAATCAAAAGAAACCGGTAGAGTAATTGTTTATAAGTCCAAAGATAATATGGACAAAGCAATTAAAAGTGGGAGAGCAGAACCTTTAGATAAAAAAGACAATAAAGTAAAGGGAACAAATGTATTTAAAAAACCACAAGATAATTGGGAAACAATTGACGACAAGTCTAATAGAGTTAAATCAAAAGATTATACTGATGAACAATACGAAGATGAAACAGGTGAATATTTTGAAAACGACAAAACAATGAAAACAATTCCTAATTTGTTTAAAGATAAAAATGATATGATTGACAAAATGAAATCAGCAAGAAGTGTTTATTTATCATCAAACAAAATGGAATTTATGGACAACACAGATGTTGGTGATATTTTAAAATCAGATAATGCATTAGAATTAGGAAAACAACGAGCAAAAGAATATGGAAAAGATTGGAACAGATTAGAGAAAGCAATCAATAGTGGAAATCCAGTCCCACCACCTATTGCAGTAAAAGATAAAAATGGAGATTATTATTTATTAGCTGGAAACACAAGATTAATGTCATATACTGCATCAGGTAAAAAACTTCCTATAAAAGTTATTGATTATGACGGAGAGTTTCAATACAACGAATCAATCCACGAGTGTATAGCATTTTCTAAAAAGTTTGGTGATGATATTGTGATTGGAAAAAATCGTGATAGAAATTATACACCAGAATTAAAAGTCGTTAAAGAGATAAGTGGTAATGGTATTGAGGTTTGTTATGTTCAAGACCAAGATACAGATTGGTCAGAAGGTATGAATTCAAATGGTATTGGATTAGTCAATTCAGCATTGTTTGTAAAAAGAGATGAAAAAGACTTTGATAAAGCAAAGAAAAAGAAAGCTCCTTCAAAAGACGGAATTCGTATCAGACACGCTTTATCAAAAGACACTTTTAAAGAGGTGGTTGAATCATTGGTAAAATTTGACACCGGTGTAAAAGGACATACATTAGTTAGTGATGGTAAAAAATTAGTTGTGATTGAAAACACAAGTAGAACTAAACCTTCTATAAAAATACACGATATAGATAAATCATCAATCGTTAGAACTAATCACGGAATTAAACACCCTGAACAAGGATATACAAGAGGACCAGACAGAATATCATCTGAATTAAGATTAAAAAACGCAAAAGAATTAATCGATAATGAAAAAGAATACAAAAAAGTATTTCCATTATTTTACAACGATACACAAAGTAAAGGCCCTAAATTTGATTTAGTAAGAGCTCAGAATAAATTATGGACATCAAGTCAAATCTTAATGAACTTAAATAAAAAACAATTAATACTTTATTTAATTCCTGGAGCAGTAAAGTTTATTGGGGTTGAAAACAAATTACCAAAAAACTACGAACCAAAAATTAAATTAGATGTTCGTCAATACGAACACGGCCCTAGCGACAAATACGATACATTTGTAACCACAGACAAAACACCAAAGAAAAGTGCAATAAAAGACAAAAGTATTAATGAAAATCTTTTATTAGAAGGTGGAGCTTACGGACATATGTCGCACCCTTTTGATGATAAAAAGTTAACTTTTGCTGATTTAAAAAAGATTATCAAATTAGGTTTATCAGGACAATTAAATCGTGAAGATGCCGTAACAGAAAAAACTGACGGACAAAATTTAATGATTACCTATCGTGATGGAAAAGTTTTAGCGGCAAGAAACAAAGGACAAATTAAAAATCGTGGACAAAACGCACTTGATACAAATGCAGTAGCTAAAAAATTTAGTGGTCGTGGTGATATTAGAGATGCGTTTGTATTTGCTATGAAAGATTTAAGTAAATCAATAAATAGTCTAACTGATAAACAAAAAGACAAAATTTTTAAAAATGGTGAAATATTTATGAATTTGGAAATCATCTATCCAGCTTCATCAAATGTAATAGATTATGATAAACAAATATTACAATTCCACAATTCAATTAAATATGATAAAAATGGTAATGCAGTTGGTGAGGTAAAAGGTTCTGGTAGAATGTTGCAAGGTATGATTAAACAAGTAAATCAAGATATCGGTAAACATTTTAAAATAATAAAACCAAGAGTTTTAGATTTACCAAAAAAAATTGATTTTGGGAAAAAAGTTGATATTTATAATAAGAGAGTAGATAAATTAAAAAACCAATATGGATTGAAAGATAACGACACATTAGGTAAATATCATCAGTCTTTTTGGGAAGAATATATTTTTAATGCAGGACAACAATTTGGTTATAGAGTTCCTAAAACTATTTTAAAAAAATTAACTAAAAGATGGGCGTTCTTTGATAAATCTTATAAAATACCACAGATAAGAAAAGATTTAAAAAAACAACCAAAATTTTTAAATTGGGTTATGAATACAGATAAACAAGACCATAAAAATATGGTAAAGAAAAATATGTTACCATTTGAAAAGATTTTCTTTGCGGTAGGTGCTGATATATTAGAAAACCTATCGAATTTTATTGCAGCTAATCCAACAAAAGCTGTAGAAAAAATTAGGAGAGAAGTTTTAAAAGCATCTAAAGCTGTTAGAAAAGCAAAAGATGTGAAAAAAATGATAACATTAAAACAACAATTAGAAAAATTAAACTCAATCGGTGGATTAAAGAAAATAGTTCCTGTTGAGGGTATAGTTTTTAAATATAAAGGAAATACCTATAAGTTTACTGGTGCTTTTGCTCCGGTAAATCAAATATTAGGGTTAGTGAGTTTTTAATTATGGCAAATTATAGTAAAGAAGCAAAAAGACAAAACGAGGTATTACAAGATTTAATATCTGGTAAAAAACACGAAAAAAGTTATGTCCAAGTCGGATATGAAGGTAAGAAAGAAGACAAGGGTGGAGAAACTCGTAAATCAGAATTGACTGATATTATGGCAGAAGCAAGAGTTCCTTTGTTTTGTCCTAAGTGTAAAAAAACAATGAAGAAAAAACTTGATAATAAGTTTTGGTATTTGTATAAACATTGTTTTGATTGTCAAATTGACTTTGAAAATAAACTACGACTTGAAGGAAAGTATAAGGAGTGGGAAACAAAAAAGGTAAAGAACAATCAACGAGCTTGGGTGGACGATATGATTCAAGGTATTGAACAATGGAGAGAAGAAAGACCAGTTGACCAAGTTTATGATGTTGGTATTGATGCACCAGAAGTTAAAATTGAAAAAGCACAGGTTAATGAAGAAGCTTTAAATAAACTTGCTGATGATGCTATAAAAGACTTGAAAAAAATGAGAGAAAACATATAACTAACTATTTATAGGTAAGGAGAAAAATAATGTTTAAAAAACTACTTGGACTACTAGCAGTAATTGGAACAATCTTTGGTGCTATGGCGGGTGCAAAAAAATCTAAAGAGTTAAAAGAACTTGAAAATAAGATTGATGAATCCAAAAAAGAAGAAAAGAGTGTTGAAACTAAAATTGCTAAGTTAGAAAAGAATAAGAAAAAGAACAAAAAAGAAATTACTTCTTTAAAAAGAAAGTTAACCATTTCTAAAAAGAAAACCACAAAAATGGAAAAGACTTTTGAAAAAGGTGATTCAGATAAAGCCGCAGAGTTCTTAAAAGATTTTAGTAAATAAAGGTAAAGATATGAAAAAGTTAATAGTAATGTTAGCTTTGTTTGGGTTTATTTATTCTCAAGATAAAGTTTATACTTTTACTGAAGAAGAAGTCACTAATATGGCTAACAAAGTAAAAGACTTACAAACTCAAGTTGAGGAACAAACAGAGCAAATCAGTATTTATGATGAGTTGATGAAAAAATATGAAAATCAAGCACAAATTGATTCAATGTTGATTTCATTTAAAACTCAACAAGTAGATATTTTAAAAGACCGAGAAGTCTTATATGAGAAACAGATTAAACTTGTTAAACCTAAATGGTATGAAAACAAGTGGTTGTATTTTACATATGGTGTAATTGCAACTTCAGTTTCAGTAAAACTTGCCGGTGAAATAGTTGATTAATGAGTGATAAAAAACAATTAAAAGAAGCCATTAAAAGAGAATACGCTAAATGTGCAACTGACCCTGTTTATTTTTTGGGTAAGTATGGAATAATTCAACACCCTGTTAGAGGTAAAGTTAATTTTAATCTATACGATTTTCAGGAAAAATCATTAGAGTCTTTTATGAAACACGATTATAATATTGTGTTGAAGGCTAGACAATTGGGTTTATCAACATTAACTGCTGGATACGCGTTGTGGATGATGACATTTCAACAAGATAAAAATATCTTGGTCATTGCTACAAAACAAGAAACAGCAAAAAATTTAGTAACAAAAGTTAGAGTGATGCACGCTAACTTACCAGGTTGGTTGAAACAACCTTGTGTTGAGGACAACAAATTATCATTACGATATAAAAATGGTTCTCAAATTAAAGCGGTAGCGAGTTCTGAGGAATCAGGTCGTTCCGAAGCCTTGTCGTTGTTGATTATTGATGAGGCCGCGTTTATCGATAAGATAGACACGATATGGGGAGCCGCGCAACAAACACTAGCGACCGGTGGTAGAGCTTTAGTTATCTCTACACCAAATGGTGTTGGTAATTTTTTCCATAAAACTTGGATAGGTGCTGAAGACGGAACTAATGATTTTAATTTTATTAAATTACATTGGTCAGTTCACCCTGAAAGAGGACAAGAATGGAGAGATGAACAAGATAAATTATTAGGGCCTTCATTAGCCGCTCAAGAATGTGATTGTGATTTTATCACTTCTGGTCGTGGTGTTATTGATGGTTTACTACTTGAAAATTTAAAAGAAAGTAGTGTAAGAGAACCAATGGAAAAGAGAGGTATAGACTCTAACTATTGGATATGGCAACCACCAAACTATACTAAGAATTATGTGGTAAGTGCCGATGTTAGTAGAGGTGATGGAACTGATTATTCAGCGTTTCATATTATAGATGTTGAATCATTAGAACAAGTAGCCGAATACAAAGGTAAAATCTCTACACAAGATTTTGGAAATATGCTAGTTAATGTGGCTAGTGAATACAACAATGCTTTGTTGGTTGTAGAAAACAACAATATTGGTTGGGCTGCAATTCAACAAGTCATTGATAGAGAATATCCAAACTTGTTTTACACAAGTAAAGATTTGCAATATGTTGATGTTCAACATCAAATAACAAATAAATATAGAGTTCAAGAACGAAATATGGTTCCTGGTTTCTCAACAACTCAAAAGACAAGACCTTTGATTGTTGCAAAGTTAGAGGAAATGTTTAGAGAAGAATCAGTTGTGGTTCATTCTCAAAGACTAATTGACGAGTTGTTTGTATTTATTTATAATGGAAACAGAGCGGAAGCAATGACCGGATATAATGATGATTTGGTAATGTCTTTCGCAATAGCCCTTTGGGTTCGTGATACTGCGTTAAGATTAAGAGCAGAAGGTATAGAACTTTCTAAACGAGCAATACAAGGTATCGGACAAAATTCAGGAATTTATACTTCTGAGGTTCAGAAAAATGATTCTTGGGAAATGGATGTTAAAGGGGAAAAAGAAGATTTAACTTGGTTAATAAAGTAGAGGTAAAAAATGGCCGAAAGAGATATATTTAGTAGATTACAAAGACTATTCTCAACAAATGTAATTGTGAGAAATGTTGGTGGTAGAAAATTAAAAATAGCAGATACAGCACAAGTTCAAAGTATTGCTGGTAAGGATTTAGTTGATAGATTTTCTCGTCTATACAAAAGTCCACACGGAATGAGTGGATACAATCAATCTTTGTATCAAAAAACAATGCGTATGGGATTGTTTAGAGATTATGAAGCAATGGATTCAGACCCGTTGATTTCATCAGCACTTGATATTTACGCAGACGAAACAACTTTAAAATCAGAATACGGAAAGATACTAAGTATTAAATCAGACAACAATCAAATACACGATATTTTACACAATTTATACTATGATATTTTAAACATTGAGTTTAATTTATACCCGTGGACAAGAAACTTGTGTAAATACGGAGACTTCTTTTTAAAACTTGACATTAATGAAAAATATGGTATTACAAATGTAGAACCATTATCAAGTTATGATGTTCAAAGAGTAGAGGGTGAAGACCCAGAAAATCCTTATTATACAAAGTTTGTATTGGAAAGTGGAGATGTGAGACAAACACAACAAGGAGCAAAAACAGAGTTTGAAAACTACGAAATAGCTCACTTTAGAATGATTTCCGATTCAAACTTCTTACCTTATGGTCGTTCAATGTTAGAGGGTGGTAGAAAAGTATGGAAACAATTATCACTTATGGAAGATGCTATGTTAATTCATAGAATTATGAGAGCACCAGAAAAAAGAATATTCAACATTGACATAGGTAATATTCCACCAGCAGAAGTTGACCAATATATGCAAAAAATAGTTGGTAAAATGAAGAAAGCTCCGGTTATTGACGAAAACGGACAATACAATTTAAAATATAATATTCAAAATATCACAGAAGACTTTTTCTTACCTGTTCGTGGTGGAGATAGTGGAACAAGAATAGAAAACCTTAGTGGTTTAGAATATCAAACAACAGACGATATTGAATATTTAAGAAACAAATTATTAGCATCATTGAAAATACCACAGCCTTATTATGGATATGCTGAGAAAGCTGGTGAATCAAAAGCAACACTAGCGGCAGAAGATGTTAGATTTGCTAGAACCGTAGAAAGAATACAAAGAATTATGGTTAGTGAATTAACTAAGATTGGTATTGTTCATTTATATTCACAAGGATATACAGACCAAGACTTAGTAAACTTTGATTTAGAATTGACAAATCCATCTAAAATCTATGAACAAGAAAAGTTAGAATTGTTAGGACAACGAATAACAGCGTTCAATGATTTAACTGCAGAAAATTCAGTAACACCTAAAGAGTGGGCTTACAAACAAATCTTTGGATTTTCTGATGATGAAATTAAATCTTTTGAAGAAAAAATCGTAGAAGACAAAATAACAGAATTTAGATACGAGTCAATTAAAACAGAAGGTAATGACCCTAAACAAGCCGCGGAACAAGAACAACAAGAAGGTGAAGAAGAACTCGCAAGTAGAACCGGAACTGAAGAAATCGGTGAAGAAGGTGGTTCTCCTGAAGGCGGTTGGGAAGGTGCTGGAAGACCTAAAGAGATGCCACATTACGGAAAAGACGGAAGTGCAAGAGGTCGTGACCCATTAGGTAATCACGAAAGAAAAAAACTTCGTAGTTCTAGTCCAAGATACGGCAAAGCTTATAGAGAATCATTAGGTTTAGACAAATTAAAATCAAAAGTTGATAAGAAAATAATCAATGAAGCTGAAGATGTTGATACTGAGTATAAAAATGAAGTTTCTTCGTCTTTAAATAACAATTAAATTGATTAATTATTTACTTACATTATATTTATAATTGATAGAGTATATCAATAAGGATTGGTGTTTATAAAAAAGGAGTTAAGGAATAAATATGTCCCAAAAAATAAAACATTCTAAGATAAAGAATACAGGTTTATTATTTGAAATTTTGACAAGACAGGTAACAGCTGACATTTTAAATAATAAAAAATCAAAATCAGTTAATTTATTAAAAAAATACTTTAATGAAAACACTGCATTAGGTAAAGAGAAAGAACTATATGATATTCTTTTAACCAATTCTTATCAAGAAGAAGCAAGAGCAGAAAAATTACTAGAAGCTGTTATCAAAACAAGACAAAGAATTAGTAATAAAGAATTAAAAGTAGAAAAATACAATTTAATTAAAGAAATATCAGAAACTTTTTCAGCTAAAGATTTCTTTAACACAAGAGTATCTAATTACAAAACATTAGCGTCTATTTACAAATTGTTTTTAGTAGAAACAACAAAAATAGATTTTAATCCAAAACAAATTATTGATACAAAATACACTATTTTAGAAAGTATCACTTCTAGACCAAAAAAACAAAAACCAAGTTCATTGGTAGAAACATTGAGAAAAGAAGAAAGAGATACTCAATTATTATCATATCAAATTTTGGTTGATAAATTCAACAAAAAATATACCAATTTATCAGAATCACAAAAATCACTTCTAAGAGAATACATTAACAATATATCTAATTCTAATTCTTTTGGTAAGTTCATAAATGAAGAAATCACAAAGGTTGTAAACGAGTTAAAATCACTATCCAGAAAAGTAAATGATAAAGTGGTAAAAATTAAATTAACTGAAGCTATTAATCAAGCTAAAAACTTTACAACTAAGTCAGTCGTTAAAGATAATCAAGTTATTTCTTTAATGAGATACTATGAACTTATAAAGGAATTGAAAAATGTCACAAGCGTTAAATAATCTAAAAAAACTTATCATTGAAATGGTAGAAGAAGAAGTTTCTACAAATGAATATGCAAATACTCAAGCTAAAAAGAAAAAACAAAAAGGTTTAGAAGAAAAACTTAACTTATTCTTAGAAAAAAATAAACCAACCAATCCTTCCAAATGGTCTTATTACAAATCACAAGCTAAAAAGAAGTTTGATGTGTATCCAAGTGCTTATGCTAATGCTTGGGCAGCAAAAAAATACAAAGCGGCCGGTGGTGGTTGGAAAAAAGAACAAATCGGTGAAGCCTCAATGACTGGTAATTTAGACGGAGGAGAGGGGCCACCAAAAACACCTTACGCTTTTCAATCAAAGAAAAAAAGAAAACAAGATAAAGACAAAGAAGATTCAATAGCAACAACTTCAACAGGGTTTACAAAAGTAAACGAAGGTCGTTATCACGATTGGAGAAATGACGAATCTTTAACACCAAAACAAAAAATCGGTAGAAGTATTCGTGAAGTTAAAAATTCTTTAAATGAATTAGACAAAACAATTAAAATGAATCAAAGATTAAAAAATGAATTAAAAGTAGATTCAAAAGATTATTGGAAAACTACACATAAAGCATTAAGTAGTATTTCAGAAAGATTAGTAAGATTAGCCAGTAGAGTAGGTAATTTACGATAATGAACTTATCAGAAAGCGTTGCTGATAAAGCTAAAGCTTCCAAAGTAGTAAGAAAACTACAAAAAGCAGAAGCTCAGTTTCGTAAAACAATGTATGAACTTGATAAAGTTTTAAACAAGGATAAAGTAAATAAAAAATTATCCACAGAATTAAAAAAAGAATATCGTTCTAATGTAACAAAATTTATGAGAACTATGTTAGGACTAAAGAAAAAGGTAAAATAATGAAACAATTAATAGTAGATTATATTCCATTTGAGATTACACCACAACAAATAACCGAGTCTATGTCAACAAATGACGGAAAGTTAATTGTTAAAGGTGTATTACAAAGAGCTGACGCTAAAAATCAAAATGGTAGAGTATATCCAAAAAACTTGTTGATGAGAGAAGCTAAAAAATACACAGAAAACTTTATTCAACAAAAAAGAGCACTTGGTGAATTAGACCACCCAGATTCATCAGTAGTAAACTTACAGAATGCATCACACAATGTATTAGAAATGCATTTTAACGGAAATGATTTAGTCGGTACCGTAGAAGTATTGGGAACACCAAGTGGAAACATTTTAAAAGAATTATTTAAATCAGGTATCAAACTAGGTATTAGTTCAAGAGGATTAGGTTCAGTAGAAACAATCGGTGAAGGTGGAGCTCAAGAAGTTCAACCAGACTTTGAGTTAATTGCATTTGACTTTGTATCAAATCCTTCAACTCACGGAGCATTTTTATCACCAATGAACGAATCAGTTGATTTGTCAAACGCTTACGAACAAAGACCAGATTGTGGTATTTGGTGCAGAACAGAACAATTAATACACGATATCATTACAGAGAAATAATATGAAAATAACTAAATCACAATTAAGACAAATAATTAAAGAAGAAATCCACAATGTTAAAAAGTCAATGATGTTGACTGAAGCATTTAAAAGTGATGTTTTGAGAAATTTAGCAAGTGGATATGGTGGACTAAATAGAGAATTCTTTTCACAAACAGCAAAAAGATACGGAGTTGAGTGGAATAAAATAGAAGATTATCACATTGAAAAATTAAGAACACCAAAGAAAAAAGGTTTAGTTATTGCAGTTGCTGGTAAAAATGTAGAATATCTACCAAGTAAAGTAAGACAAGGTTATTATAGTAGTGGTAGAGTGTATGTAGGTCTTACAAAAGGAAGACTTGTTGCAGTATTAAAAGACGGAAAAGCTTTATACACTGGTTCAAGTTATAGAGCAGAGATTGGAACAGCAGGTGAAGTAGATAGTTATTCAAAACAAATGGTAGGATTAGATGTATTTGGATACAGAAGTTTAAACGCAATTCAAACTATTCCTGGATTAGAATATTATCATATTGATTTGAAAAAAGGTGGTGAGTTTATGAGAGCTCAAAGAAAAGCAGAACTTAGACAAGCCGCTAGATATGGTGCAAGTAGATTTACTAACCACAAAGAATTTGCAAAACAACAAAAACAAAGATATTCTGATTTGGTTAAAAAAATGAAAAATGACCCAAAAAGAATTAAAGCAATGGTTAACAAAACCGTAAAACATCTTGATAAAATGATGAAAGAAGTTATGGATTTAAAAAGTCCAACAATGAAAAAATACATCAAAATGATACAAAAAGAATACGGAGAAAATGCATCAGACAGACTTGATAGTAATCAATTTAAAGCGGCTAGTGAATTATCACAGCGTTCATCAAGATTGTATGAAAAATATAGTTATTATTTAAGAGAATCAAATAAAAAAGATAGGTCAGATATTTTTAATAGTTATGTAGATAATTATGCAGCTGATGTTGTTGATGATTGTAGAAGTATTTTATCACAAAAAGCAATAGATTACATAAGGTATTATTAAAGGAAAAATTATGTTAAAATTAAAAACACTAATCACAGAACAAGAATTCAAAGCCAAGTCAAAAGAAACTGGTCGTGTCGTTGTTTATAAATCTAAAGATTCAATGGACAAAGCTATTAAAGGTGGAAGAGCAGAACCATTAGATAAAAAAACTAGTGGTAAACCTGAAAAAACTAAAGGTGCAAGCTTATTCAAGACTGATAAACCAAAAAGTAAAAAAATGCCATCAGGTATTGCTTTTACGCCAGACGGAAAAAAAGTTTTTGGAGCAGAAATTTCATCAGTAGATGATTTAAAAAATGCAATCAAAGGGGTAGAAGGTAGAGTTGATTTACAAATTTTTGACGCAAATATATCAGATGAATTTAACGATAGTTTGTATATCCAAGATGGAAAATTAATGTTTACTGATGTGTTTGGTGATGAAGAAGAAATAACAGATGAAGAAACATTAGAAGCTTTAAAAGATGTTATAAAAGACGAAGATGGTCTTGAAGTTCAAAAAACAAAATTTGAAAAAGGTGATAAAATTAAATCAAAAACTTCCTTCCATTTTGCAAAAGATGTAAAGAAAATAAAAGGTAGTTATGACTTAGGTGGAGTAACTATAAAAGACGGAAAAATGTTTAATGCTGACGGAGAAGAAATGGACGAAGACGACATTGAAGATTTTTACTACCAGGAAGCTACTGATGAACAAGGAAATGAAGTGGGTGTTGAAGTTTTTAAAAAATTAGAAGAACAATTAAAAAAATCACTTGATTTACTAAATGAAGCTCAAGTTTGGGAAAGAAAGTTTGGTGAACCATTACCAACATTTTCAAGCGTAATGAAAAAACATAGTGGAAAAAAGATTGATGAACAAGGAGTTCTTTCAAGAAGAGCCGGTATTAATGTTTTCGGTGATAGAAAACTTCAATTAATGGCAAAAGGTTTAAGACAATCAGCATTTGATTTAGAAAAAGTAGCAAAAAGAAAAGATGAAAGAAATTTTGACGATATACTGCAAAGAATTACAATAACCATTGGTGTAATAAGAAGTTATCTAAATAAACCAAAAAGGAGTATGTAGTGCCAAGAACAAAAGACACACAACTTAGAAGTATTTACGAAAAGTTTAATAAATTTCGTGATACTTCAAATGTTCTATCGGAACAAATGAGTCCAAGAGATAAACAAGCTTTTAAATCATCAGTTCGTAATATACAATTTCATATTGGTTATTTAAAAAATGAAATTAAAAAACTTGTTAAACTTTTAAATAAACAAGGTATGAAAAAGTCATCAAACGAACTTCAAATATCTTATAAGAAAAAAGTAATAGAATTTGGATTAGATGTTCAAAACATTGCAAAACAACATTTAAGTGAAGCATTCCCACCATCAAGTTTGGGAAGTTCAACATATTCTAATCCGGAAGCAATGAAACACTCAATAAGTGCTGTAAACAAAGCAGGAAAAGAAATAGGAAAAGCACAAAAAAGAGTTATGGACATATTTACATCAGATATGAAAAATGGTAAATATGACAGAATAGATTTGTCAAGAAGTATTTACAAAGGTAATATTAGAGACACAAGTTTTTCTAAAAGACAAGTATTAAAATCTTTATTTTATGATTTAAAAGATAGACTTAACAAATATGGAAGAAGAAGAAAATGATTAAACTAACAGAATTAGTAAATGAATCGTTTAAACCAAAGTTTAGGGATACTGAAAAGCTAGCAAAAACAATTGGTAGAAAAATAGATGATGTTGCTAAGTTTCTAAAAAAATATGAAATTCACGCAGACGATTTATTAGATGTATTAGATGCTGGTTCTTCAAGTCAAAGAAGACGATACTCAATGGCTATATTAGCTGCAATGAAAGGTAATCGTAGAGCATTAAGAGATTTAGATAACCTATTAGGATTTTTATAAAATGATTAAATTAAAAACTATATTAAAAGAAGGAAAAGTTTGGGAAAGAAAGTTTGGTGAACCATTACCAACACTCAATAGTGTAATGGAAAAACACCAACAAAATCAACTAAACGAAAATTAATTAAATCAATGAGAGAATTTTTAAAATTAGTTAGTAAAATAGATATTGTTGGTATTGACTTTGATGATAGAGAAGACATTACACCAATTTGGGATTTAGGACATTGGAAACCACCTTTCATTAGAGAACCGGTTTCATTTTTAATTAAAAAATTAGAAAGAGCATTAAAAAATCCTAAAAACTTTAATGAACCAGATAGAGTTGATTATAGTGTTCCAAAAAGATTAGGTTCAGTATTGTTTCCAAAATGGAGACAAGTTCTAAGAGCATACAATCAATTTGATAAATTTAACAACCAAAAAGTATCAGATGTATTTCGTGATACCAAAGGAAAGAAAATTGGTAATAGATTGATTGGAGACTTTGGTGGATTTAGATTATTACAAGATGTTAAAAAATTATTAAATGATGAAGGTGGATTTCAATTAAGAGATAGTTTACCTGATATATTGAAAGATATAGAATATAACGCTAGTAGAAAAAGAGGCAAAAAAATAGTTCAAGGAGCAAACGAATAATGCCTGCTCAATCAAAACAACAACAAAAATTTATGGGTATTGTTAGAGCAATACAAAAAGGAGACCAACCAGCTTCTAAATTTTCTAAAAAAGCACAAGACGCGGCAGACGATATGAAAAAGAAAGATGTTGAAAAATTTGCATCTACAAAACACAAAGGACTTCCTAAAAAAGTAGAACAAGCACTTCGTGAAAAAATCAAATCAATGGTTGAGGATTATGTTGAAAGTTGTGGTTATGTTGTTTCTGCTAAAGACCCTAATTATAAATTAAAATCACCTGGTGGAACCGGAGAAGAAGATAGGGAATTAAAAGAAGTTCATAAAATGGTAGGTGCACGAGGAAAAATGGTTGTAGTTCCTGATAACTATGCTGGTAGATATGGTAGAGTTCAATACAATCTAATGAAAAAATTAGGATATACCGGTGGAGACCACAATATAATTAGACATATGGATTGGGGATATAAAAATTATCATAGACAAAAACCAAATGACCAATTTAGTTCTTCAATAATTTTAAAATCTTCCCCAGAAAAACCTTTTGGTGATAAAGATGGTAGAATAAGAAAAAAAGATGTTATGATAGTTCTTAAAGAACTAATGAGACAACTTAAAGCAAATAAATTAAAATTAGATAAAAAACCAGTTTACAGACCAGATAGAAATAATCCAATGATAGAATTTAGAATAGACCCAAAATCAGTTATGAAAGAATCAGTAAATGAAAATACAACATACAAAGTAGGTGATACTATTAGTTATTGGACTATTGGTAGAATAGACAAAGGTAAAGCAAAAGTAAAAGGAGTTACAAAAGCAAGACCTAATAGATTAGGTATAAAAAATCACTACATAACCAACAAAGGAACTTTTTCAGATATGGAAGTTGTAGGAACATTTGCATACAAATTAAGATTTAAAGGTAATACTGAAAAGAAAGTTATGAAAGCTATGGGTGTAAAAGAGGGATTTGGTTCTGATGAATTCTTAACCAAAACAGAAAAGAAAAAATTTGAAAAAGAAAGATTAGAAAACGCAGAAGTATTGGGTTATAAATTAACCGGAACAAAAGATATTAAAGAATCAATAAACGAATCTAAAAAAGAAAAAGACCAAATCATCAAATACTTACAAGGTCTTGGATTTAATG
>LUMH01000115.1_pt1 | contig 16493 bp, 12 predicted proteins | sample 730001 | NCBI WGS metagenome assembly LUMH01 (sample SAMN03860268, study PRJNA289734) | marine metagenome | biome: seawater column; feature: ocean; material: water; isolation source: Red Sea water column Station 34 - depth 25m | place: Saudi Arabia: Red Sea | collected 2011-10-15 | depth 25 m
GAGAATTAATGGAAACGATTCAAAATTTTCCTGAAATAACGAAGAAAGACTTTCCTCTTTTAAATAAGAACTTAAAAAGTAATGAGCAAATTATTTATTTAGACCATGCTGCAACCACACAAAAACCAATACAAGTCTTAAAAAAAATTGATGAATATTACAAAAACTTTAATGCCAATGTACATAGAGGGGCACATCAATTAAGTGCTAAAGCAACAGAAGAATTTGAAAATGCACGATATTTAATTAGCAAATATATAAAAGCGAATTCAGCAAAAGAAATTATTTTCACAAGAAATGCTACTGAGGCAATCAATCTAGTAGCTAGATCATGGGGCGAATATTCATTAAAAGAAAACGATGAAATTCTCTTATCAATAATGGAGCATCATAGCAATATTGTTCCATGGCAAATGGTTGCAGCAAAAAATAAATGCAAATTAAAATTTATAGGTATAGATAAAGATGGGAAATTAGATATAGACGACTTTAAATCAAAACTAACATCTAGAACTAAACTTGTTAGCCTAGTACATGTTAGTAATACTCTAGGTTGCTGTAATCCAATCAAAGAAATAACTAAATTAGCTAAACAAAAAGGTTCTTTAGTGTTAATAGATGCATGCCAAAGTTTGGCTCATCAAAAACTGGATGTGATTGATCTTAATATAGATTTTTTAGCTGGATCAGGACATAAACTATGCGGTCCTACAGGTATTGGTTTCCTCTGGTCAAGAAAAGAAATCCTAGAAAAAATTCCTCCTCTCTTTGGAGGTGGCGAAATGATTCAAGATGTTTTTGAAGAGACAAGTACTTGGGCAGAGCTACCACACAAATTTGAAGCTGGAACTCCAGCCATTGCAGAAGCAATAGGTCTTGCAGAAGCAATCAATTATATTAACAATATTGGATTGAATGAAATTCATGAATATGAAAAGACTATTACTAAATATTTATTTGAAAAATTAAATCAAATAGAAAATATTGAAATCATAGGTCCATCGCCGGAGATAGATCCAGACAGAGCCTCACTTGCCACCTTTTATATAAAAAATATACATTCAAATGATATTGCTGAAATTCTTGATTCAAAAGGAATTTGCATCAGAAGTGGCCACCATTGCTGTCAACCTCTTCACAGATACATTGGAATTAAATCAACAGCTAGAATCAGCATGAATTTCACAACCAATAAGGAAGAAATTGATATGTTTATAGAAAAATTAAAAGATACTATTGATTTTCTAAAAATCAATTCTTAAATATTCAAAGCATTTTTTAAAAATTCCTGAGATTTTTGCATTACTACTTCTTTATTTTCAATATTTCTAAAACCATGCCCTTCATTATCAAAAAAAATAACTTCTGAATATTTATTATTCTGAATCAAAATTTCTTGAATTTTTAAAGTTTGTTTATAAGAAATAACTGTATCTTTTTTTCCATGAAACAATAAGATAGGTTTTTTTATTTTGTTAATATGATTTATCGGTGATCTATTTATATAATCATCATGATTTTTTGCATAATTTCCTACCAAAGAATTTAAATAATCTTTTTCAAACCTATGAGTGTTGTAATGCATATCCTTCAAATCAATAACAGGATATTTACAAATTGCTGCTTTAAAAATAGACCCATATAATAAACAATTAAATGCAGTTAACCCACCAGCACTATTCCCTAAAATTACTACTTTTTCACTATCAACTTGATTTGATTTAATCAATTCAAGAGCTAGTGCTTTGCAATCATAAGAATCAACAATACCCCATTTATAATTCAACCTCTCTCTATATGCTTTGCCAAATCCTGATGATCCTCCATAATTGACTTCAGCAACAAAAAATCCCTTCGACGTCCAATATTGAACTTCAGAATTATATGATCCATCAAAAAATGAAGTTGGTCCACTATGAGCTCTAACAAAAAGCGGTGGTTTTCTAAATTTTTCAACAAGCGGCCTATATAAAAAAGAATGAGTAGATTTATCTTCAAAACCTTTAAACCAAAAAGATTCAGGTTTTGAACAATCTTTTATATATTCAGCATTTATTTCCTCAAAAACATTTGATAAAACTTCCTTTTTACAATCAATTTCAAGTAAATTTCCAAGAAAATCAAATCCATGACCTTTCAAAACTACTTTCTTCTCAAAAACACTAAAATCACTTATTGAGCTAAAGGGAGTAGAAAATTCTTTAACGAATTGAAGATCTTTATATTGTTCAACTACTAATTTATTTTCTTTTTTTGCTAAACAAAATAAATTTTTTATATCCCCTGAAAAAAATATTATTCCTGAGACCCACTGAGGTACTCCATATTCAACAAAATTTCTCTCTACTCTTTTTTTAATAAAAATATTCTCAATTTTACTAGCATCTAAAAACAATAAGTTCCACCATCCAGAACTATCTTCAGAACATACTAAAAGAGTTTCACTTATCCAATAAGGTTGAAAAAAAGAAACGTTTTTTTTGGCATTAATCAGCTTATCTGAGAATTTTTTTATTTTTGTTATCTCTCCATCTAAGTCAATTTGAGCAAAACAAAGATCATTTTTCTCCCAGGGCATGTATGGAGAATCCCACTCGACCCAAGAAAGTAAGCTAACAGAAGTATTAGAAGATAATTCTCCAGCGAAATTTTTAAATTTTTTTATTCGGTAAATATCTTGTTTAGTTTTTTTTAAGTTTAAAGAAAATAAATAATCTCTATTATTTATTTCACAAATACCATACAAAAAATTTTTTTGAGAAATAACAAATGAAGAATCGAAATTTCCATCAATTGATTTAGATAGTTGTCTCGGTTCTTGAACTGAATCGAGATATCTTTTTTGACTTCTATAATTTGATGCTACCTCTTTAAAAATTTGAAACCATACTGCGTTGGTAATCTGATCTATCCATATCAAATAAAAATTATTTTTTAAATATATACATTTATAAGATTTACCACCATATCCATGAAAGTTATTTTTAATATTATATTTTTTACTTGTTAATTTCTGAGGAAACGCCTCTTTTTCATTAAATGGTCTTGCAAAAATAGCATTTTCATTTTGACCTTCACCAACAAGATCAATCCAAAAAATGATATCCCTAACAATAGTTAATTCCTTAAAAGATTTTTTTTTAGATACAGTTTGCCTAACTTTTAACTGATCATCATTACTCATTTAAAAAAACTATAAAGAATGCAAATTAAAGTGCTAGTATTTTTATAGCTAAACTCTTAAGTAAAAACCTTTTTTTTAACGTGGCAAACCATTTTTCACAACTTGCAAAAAAGTCAAGAACAAATGGAAACGCAGAAAAAATTGCAAAAGAACAACCAGGTAAGCCATCTCTAGACATTTATAAACTTGGTGATGATGTATTAAGACAAAATTCCAAAAGAATAACTAAAGTTGACGAATCGATTAGAAAACTTGCTAGAGAAATGCTTCAAAGCATGTATGCAGCTAAAGGAATTGGACTTGCTGCACCTCAAATTGGAATCAACAAAGAGCTTCTTGTCATAGACGTAAATTTTGAAGATTCAGCAGCAGAACCTTTAATATTAATCAATCCAGAAATTACAGACTTTGGAACAACCCTTAATTCATACGAAGAAGGCTGCTTGAGTATACCTGGCGTCTATTTGAATGTAGTAAGACCATCAACTATAAAATTAAAATTTAGAGATGAAATGGGACGACCACGTAAAATGAAAGCAGATGGACTTCTAGCGAGGTGTATTCAACACGAAATGGATCACTTAAATGGAATATTATTTGTAGATAGAGTTACATCAAAAGATGATTTGAACAAAGAACTTTTAAAAGAAGGGTTTAACGAAAAAGACGTTATCTCAATTAATTAATTTAATGACTGAAACAACAATATTTCAAAAAATCATTAATGAAGAAATACCCTGCGATAAGCTTTATGAAGATAAGTTTTGTATTGCGTTTAATGATATCCAGGCACAAGCTCCAGTACATTTTTTAGTGATTCCTAAAAAGCCAATAATCAGTTTATTAGAGTGTATTGAGCAAGATGCAAATTTATTAGGGCATTTACTTTTTGTTGGTAGCAAAATAGCTAAATCAAAAAATTTAACTAATTGGAGAACAGTAATTAATACTGGAGCAGAATCGGGACAAACAGTTTTTCATTTACATATTCATTTTTTATCTGGAAGAAAAATGAATTGGCCTCCAGGTTAAAACTCTCGAAAGAAATATTAATGGGTTATAAATAAATAAAAACAAAATGAATACTCCAGAGTCCTTAAATACAGAATCTAAAAATTTATTCAATTTAATTTCAAAAAATTGGGAAGAGCTAGATGATTCACTCAAAACTAAGTTAATAAAAATTTGGAACGTTTTAACTTATAAATGGCAATTACAAATTTTATTTAATTTACCTTTTCTACTATGGTGGGCATTAGATAAATCTTTTCCAAAAGTTCATGAATTTGATGCAACAATCTTGAATTACTTGAATTTACCTGACTGGGCACTTTCATTTATTGGCTTTGGTCAATAGACTGCTAAAAGTTATAATTTATTTCATAACACTAGTCGAGTAATGAATAAAGCAGTTAATAATAAATCCAAAATACTGTACCAATTACAAAAATTAAGGAAGCTATCTCAGCCGTTTTTTCTTCCCATAGATCAATGTAATGGATTCCAATTCATATGGCTTTTGATTTCTCTTTTATTTTGTGTTGGTGGAGTAGTACTTGTTGGTCTTACAGGAATAATAAGTTTTTTTGAAAGCTTTCAACCAATTTTTCTTGAAAAGTATTTCGGAGGTGTAGTAAGTACTGTCAATTCAATTTGGGCTGGGAGTTGGGGATTGCTTTTCTCTGCATTATTTCTAATTGGATCAGGAAGCTTTTTTAGCTTAAGACGTCAATTAAAAAACCGTAGATGGTTACATTGGTTATTCCTTGCGATAATTGTATTAATGCTTTTAGCTGTAAACGGAATAAACGCAGGTATTGGATTCATTGCAAGAGATTTAACAAATGCTTTAGTAGAAAAACAAGAAGATGGATTTTATCGGATATTGGGGATTTACGCTTGTTGTTTCGCTGTGGCTCTACCAATACGTGTTTCCCAAATATTTTTTACATATAAGTTAGGAATAATTTGGAGAGAATGGCTTTCAAAAAGTCTAGTCAAAGATTATATGACTAATAAAGCTTATTACCAGTTAAATCCCAATGATGAAGAACAAACCGATGTAGATAATCCCGATCAAAGAATCACAGATGATACCCGAGCTTTTACCGGGCAAAGTCTCTCTTTCACATTAGGTATTTTTGATGCCCTACTAACATTTTCACTTAATATTCTTATTTTATGGAGTATTAGTACAACACTTACTTTTTCTTTATTTGGTTACGCCGCATTTGCAACTTCTATCCTCTTAATTGCTGGAAAAAATCTTGTAAAGATTGACTTTGATCAACTCAGATATGAAGCAGATTTTCGATATGGCTTAGTACATATTAGAGATAATGCTGAATCAATAGCCTTTTACTCTGGGGAGAATCCTGAGCGAAGTGAAACTGAAAGACGCTTAGGAGAAGTGGTGAGAAACTTTAATTTACTGATTATATGGAGAGTAATAATAGACGTCATGAGAAGATCCATTAATTATGCTGGAAATTTCTTTCCATATTTAATAATGGCAATCCCTTACTTTAAAGGTGATATTGATTATGGACGCTTTATTCAGGCAAGCTTTGCATTTGGAATGGTTGAAGGTTCGTTATTTTTCATTGTTAATCAAATCGAAGAACTTGCAAAATTTACTGCTGGTATTGGCAGATTAGAAGGATTCCAATCAAAAGTTGAATCCATTAGTCAAACCAACCCAACAAGCAATCAAAACGTTATTTCAGATTACCCCTCAATTCTTATTAATAATGCTGACCTTTGCCCACCAGGATCAAATAAAACAATAATTAAAAATTTAAATTTGAGCATCGACAATAATCAATCACTTTTGGTAGTAGGACCATCTGGGTGCGGAAAAACATCTTTACTAAGAATGATTAGTGGTTTATGGGAACCCGATCAGGGAGTAATTAAAAAACCAAAAATTGGGGAATTATTATTCATACCTCAAAAACCATATATGCTACTTGGTTCTTTAAGGGAACAATTATGTTATCCCACAGAAGTTAAGAAATTTAGTGATGAACATCTTACTTCTGTACTTCATGAAGTAAATTTAAAAACTTTAGTGGATCGGTATCCTAATCTTGATATCAAACAAGATTGGCCACGAATTCTTTCCTTAGGCGAGCAACAAAGATTGGCTTTTGCAAGACTCTTACTAAATTCTCCAAGATTTGCAGTACTTGATGAAGCAACAAGTGCTTTAGATATTAACACTGAAAAAAAACTATATAGTTTACTTAAGGAAAGAGAACTTTCTCTTATTAGTGTTGGACATAGACCTAGCTTAAAAGATTTTCACGAGAATATTTTAGAATTAAATGGACAGGGAGACTGGAAATTATTGACGTCTGATAAGTATAATTTTAAGGATTAACAAAAAAAATGAATTCGAAAGAAGAACAAACTAACTCAGAAGTCACTAATCTAGAGAATGAGAGTTTTATAGAACAGCAGAAAGATCCAAATTATATCAATGAACAAATTGGAGATAATCAATTAGATGAAAAATCGATAGAAATTAAAGATGAATATAAATTTGGATGGAGTAGTTATTCTGAAAAAACTAATGGAAGATTTGCAATGATTGGCTTTCTTTCAATAATATTGATTGAACTATTTAGTAAACAATCGTTTTTAAAATGGGCAGGAATCCTATAATTAATCATCAAATCTAGAACTGTTATCTCTAGGTTTTTTCTTGTTTGTTCCAACGTTATATCTACTATTTTGATTTTTTGAACTTGATCTAGCTGAAGAGCTTACTCTACGAGTCTCACGTGGTTTTTTAGCTTGATTAGCATCTTTAAATGAAGCATCTTCTACTTGAGCTGTTGAAGTTTGCTGCCTAATAGGGGATCTAGTAGGTTTCTTTCTTAATGGAGAAGAATCAGCAGAAGGAGAGATATTATCTTGTCTAGAAACTCTACGATTCATTCTGGGTCTTGACCCTGTTTTAACTTCATCGCGAGATAAATTTCTTCTTTCACCAAAGTTATTTGTTTCTGGTTGTTTCCTATTTCTATCTTCAGAAGTCTGTCTTCTCCTTCTTATAGGTTCGTCATTTTCAAACTGACTTATTTCCCTTGTAGATGGCCTACTTCTACTTGCTGCAGCAGAGGGTATGGCTCTTGAAACATTCCTCCTACGAGATCTCCCCTCCGTATAGTCTTCTTCAAATTCATCTTCTTGAGGTTTAAATCTTCTGGATGGTCTTTCAGATTCTTCAAACCTATCATAATCGTCATTAAATCGACCTCTAGAATTTCTTGGAACATCAGAAATAGGATCATCATCAAAATAAGATGACCTTCTAGCTTGATCAGTAGCAACTCCCCTCAATCGCACACTTTCATATGCGAAAAAAACTGTAGTTCCTGCTAATAAAAACTGACCAAACTGAAGGATAGGATCTAACCTCCAGCCTTGAAAAAATAATATTCCTCCGCACAAAAGTCCAATTGCTGCGAAGAAAACATCATAATCCCGCGCCAAGGCAGGCTTAAAGGACCTCAAAAAATAAAGGCCTCCTCCACATACCGCGAGAACTATACCAACAATACTGGCCCAATTGAGACTAGCATTGACCACATTCTTTCTCCAAAAATTTATTTTTTAAAGGGTTACTTATATCCCCTATATATATAGTGTACTTAAAACTTCTACAAAAACTAGCGTCTTCCAGTAGAAGTACGATCGAGGGAATCTTTCTGGCTGACAAAAATCAAAAATGCAGTGGCTGGAATAACGATAAGTAAGGCAGCAGCAATAAAACTACCTATCATTCCCACTGCGGAATTATTTGCAACTTCAGCAGAAAAATCTGCGGCTAGTAATAAATTTGAGATTTGAAACACTTTTTAAATATTAAATTCTCAATTTATAATACGAATTAAATACGTTTCAATGGGTTATTTATTAAGATGAATTAAATAATTGTGATTTCCTTGCTTGTAAACTCTCTTCAAATTTTAGATATTAGTTTAGGAATTTCTCTTTCATATCTAACTATAGTTTTTCTAATAAGATTAATACTTACTTGGTACCCAAAAATTGATTTAAGTAAAGGTTTATGGTTATTAGTTTCAATACCATCAAGCTCTATTCTTAATTTAACAAGAAAACTAATTCCTCCTATTGGAGGCGTTGATGTTGGACCCGTAATTTGGATCGGAGTTATAAGCTTTTTAAGAGAAATTTTAGTCGGTCAGCAAGGGCTTATAAAACTTGCATTGCATACACATATTTCATAGAAATCATTTAATTATTTCTCAGTAATTTGGCAATAATTCTTCTTCTACATATTTAGTATGTATCTTACCCTGCTTAAATTTAGATTTATTCAGTAAGGTTAGATGAAAGTTAATTGTTGTAGGAATACCAGTTACTGCACATTCATTTAAAGCCCTATTCATACGTTTAATTGCAGTATTACGATCTTTTCCCCAGACTATTAATTTACCAATTAATGAGTCATAGAAAGGAGGTATTTCATAGCCTGTATAAACATGACTATCCACCCTTACACCAGGGCCACCAGGAGGAAGCCACCCAGTTATTTTTCCAGGTGATGGTCGGAAATTGTGAGAAGGATCTTCAGCATTGATTCTACATTCAATGGCATGACCGTTTAAATGGATATCATCCTGATTAAATTCCAAGTTTGCTCCGCTTGCGATTTTAATTTGCTCAGCTATTAAATCAACTCCTGTAACCATTTCAGTAACAGGATGTTCAACTTGAATCCTAGTATTCATCTCCATAAAATAAAAATTATCATCATCATCAACTAAAAATTCAACTGTCCCCGCCCCTTCGTAGCCGATACTTTTTGCAGCAGCAATAGCTGCGTTCCCCATTTTTTTTCTTAGCTCAGTATTAATTGCAGGACTAGGAGACTCCTCTAGTAACTTCTGATGTCTTCTTTGAACTGAACAATCTCGCTCTCCTAAATGAACAACATTACCCGACCTGTCGGCCAAAATTTGAATTTCTACATGTCTTGGCTTCTTTATAAATTTCTCCATATATAAACCATCATTACCAAAAGCTGCTTCTGCTTCGCCTTGAGCTGCTTTAAACATTTTTTCTAGATTATCAGAGTTTTCAACCAACCTCATACCTCTTCCACCTCCTCCAGCAGTGGCTTTAATAATTACCGGATAGCCAATATCATCTGCCAATTTATAAGCCTCATCAACATTTGATAACAAGCCTTTACTACCAGGTACTGTTGGAACTCCAACTGCTTCCATAGTTTCTTTAGCTGTAGATTTATCTCCCATAGATCTAATAGCTTTAGGAGATGGGCCAATAAAAACTATGCCGTGATCATTACACATCTCAGCAAATTTATCATTTTCCGCAAGAAATCCATAACCAGGATGAATAGCATCAACTCCTCTCGATGTAGCAGCAGCAAGTATATTTGGAATATTTAAATAACTCTTATTACTTAATGAATCTCCTACGCAAACCGCCTCATCAGCAAGCTGAACATGCAATGCTTTTTTATCTACAGTGCTAAAAACTGCAACGGTTGCAATACCTAGTTCTCTACAACTTCTGACAATTCGTAAAGCTATTTCTCCACGATTAGCAATTAAAACTTTTTCAACCATTATGAAAATAAAATTGAAGAAATGAAATGACTTAAAATAAAAAATTATTTGCCAAAGTATTCAACAAAATTTTTTAGTGATCAGAGGACATTTTTTACAATACAACCTAAAACGTTATATATGTATAAATATTTGTTTTATGCAATAGAAAAATTATTCATCATATTCAAAAAAACTCTTTTCGAACTACATGCTTAATTCAGCCAATAATGTATGATATTTTTAAGGTTTAAGCATCCCCCGGCTGCTGAAAACCCTTTGCGGACGTGGCGGAATTGGTAGACGCGCACGTCTAAGGAGCGTGTGGCTTCGGCCTTGCGAGTTCAAGTCTCGCCGTCCGCATTTAATGTATTCTGGTTTAACTGCAATGAAAAAAGAATCAGTTGCAGTAGTTATAATTTCCAATGGTCCTGGTGAATTAACTACATGGGTAAATCCTGTAGTGGATGAGCTAAACAAAATAAATAAATCACTATGTGATGAAGATAAACAAGATTTCACTCTTAGGTTAGTCCTTGTTCCTTGCCCAAATGCCACTGGTAAAGAATTTTTAGTTGCAAATTCATGGAATAAATTCGAATTAATTACAAAATCCAAAAGTTTTTGGAAATTATTAATAAAGCCACATTCTTTTGCTGATTGGCCAAAAAAAGGGATAGTTATTTTCCTTGGTGGGGATCAATTTTGGAGCATTTTATTAGCTAAAAGATTAGGTTATTTAAATATCACATATGCTGAATGGGTTTCACGATGGCCTAAATGGACCAATGAAATTGCTGCTATGAATGTAAAAGTAAAAGAGTTAATACCTAAAAGATATAAATATAAATGTAAAGTAATTGGCGATTTGATGGCAGATATCAAACTTAATAGCGAAATATCACTAAGAAATAAAGAAAAACACTACATTGCATTATTGCCTGGTTCTAAGAAAGCAAAGCTTTCTGTTGGAATTCCTTTCTTCTTAGAAGTTGCAGATCATATCGCTAAAGAAAATCAAAATATAAATTTTATAATCCCCATTGCACCAACTACTGATAAAAGTGAATATTTATTTTTTCAAAGCAACAAAAATCCAATTGCTAAATATTACTCATCAAAAATCAAAACAATTAAAAACTTCAAAGACTCTAGTTTTGATTATGTAATTGAAACATCAAAAAAAACAAAGATTTATCTAATCAAGAAACATCCTTGCTATGAAATATTAAAAGAATGTGATCTTGCAATTACAACTGTAGGAGCAAATACTGCAGAATTAGCAGCAATTAGTCTTCCAATGTTAGTTGTTCTGCCAACTCAACATTTAAATATGATGAACGCTTGGGATGGTATTTTTGGAGTAGTTGGAAAAATTTCATTCATAAATAGATTCCTAACTTTTATAATTAAAAATTTCTATTTTAAAAAAAAGAAGTTTTTTGCTTGGCCAAATATTAAAGCTAAAAGAATGATTGTCCCTGAAAGGATAGGTAATATTTCGACAATAAAAATTGCAAGAGAAGTATTATTTCTTATTAAAAATAGAGATCAATTAAAAAGTATTAGGGATAATCTAAACAAAGAAAGAGGTGATAAAGGTGCTGCAAAAAAACTTGCTTCTATAATTGTTAATTCAATAAAAAAACTTTAACAATTACCAGGGATCATCAATTTCAAACTTTTCTGATTTTTTATTATCTTGAACTAAATTTTGTTCGTTTAGTGGTTCAATATCTAAAGTTTCAGTTGCATTTTGAATTGGTCTTTTCGAAGCTAAATTAGTAGTTGATTGTTTTTTTTGCTTTAAATCAATATTGTTTTTTTCATCTATTTGATTAACACTATTTTGATTCTGGATCTGATCAGAATCATCATTATCCATGTATAGCTTTTTTCTATTATTTATTTCTTCTTCAGAACCCTTTATTTCAACATATTCAAGTTCATCTTCATAATCATCTTCATAATCATCTTCATAATCATCTTGTTCAACAACTTCTTCATATTCCTCGACCAAATTGTTTTGCTGTTCTGATTCAGAACCTGAAAGTAACTGATTCTCAACAGGTACAAGATTTGCTGAGTATCCATTTACTTCCCTTTCATCCCATGAAGAACCCCCGACTCCAAGTTTCTCAAGTAGTCCACTACTTAGTTGCTTCAATTTCTCTTCCGCACCTTCATAAACAATAATCCTATCGGTACCACTACTTACAATTTCCTCAACAGGTATTTCCCAAGTACTTAAAACTCCCTCGCCTAAAAGCGGAACACCAACAGCACCCATAACAAGAGATATCAAATCCCCAGTCTCAATATCAAAAGAAAAGCCAAGAACTCTTCCCAGAAGTTGTCCAGATTCTGTAATCACTTGACAATTAATTACCTTCCCATACCTTTCTGGAGAAAAACTTTCACTCAAAGAATCTAGGGAGTCAACTAATATGACATCTCCAACTTGCTTTATACTTTCTAAAGGCATCCATTTTGGCAAACCTGGTAAAAATCTTGTAAGTGGATTATCTCTTAGTCCCAAAGCGACCACCTCTCTTCTATCAATATCAACAACAACTTCGCCAACTACGCCTAGCCGCCTTCCAGTATCAGTAGTTATCACTTGTGTTCCCATTAATTCTGACCTTAACCATAAACGTTCACTAGGAACCGAGTTAGGGAGATTCTTATTAGCAGATGTGTTAGACAAGCTCATAAATTTCTTTTTATCATTCTGACGTATAAATTTAAAAAAGTGTGTTTATGCAGCATTTGGTAACCCAAGAACTTGAGTATTAGCACCTCTTGCTTGCGCAACCCCAATTGTTCGTTCAGATGCACTAATCATAGGCCTTCTATGACTTACGACTATAAATTGAGCATTTGATGACTGATTTGATATTAGTTTTGACAACCTTTCAACATTAATACCATCTAAAAAACTATCAACCTCATCTAATGCATAAAAAGGTGAAGGTTTATACTTTTGCAAAGCAAATAAAAAACTTAAAGCAGTTAACGATTTTTCACCACCTGACATAGACGCTAATCTTCTGACATTTTTTCCCTTGGGATGAGCCACTAAAGTTAATCCTCCTTCTAAAGGAGAATTAGGATTTTCAAGTTGAAGAAATCCATCTCCATCAGATAAATTTGCAAAAATTTCTCTAAAATGTCTATCAACTTCTGTAAATGCTTGCATAAAAGCTTCTTGACGCATCGTAGATACAGTTTCTATTCTCAGCAATAATTCAGATCTTTCATTAGATAGAATTTCTAATTTTTCTCGCAAACCATTTAATCTCTCAATTAATTCTTCTAGTTCATCAAGAGCCAACATATTGACAGGTTCTAAGCTTTCTAGTTTTGCATTTATAATCGAAATTTCTGATTGCAAAGATTCAAGACTCTTCCCTTCATATTCTCCAAACTCCGGGGAAGGATTAGGTAGATCTTTTTTATAATTTTCTAATTTTATTTTCTCGCTCCTCATCTCTTCTTTAAGGGAATGCATATCCCTTTCAAGATATTCAAGCTTTAACAGATAGTTATTATATTCTTGCCTTTTATTTGAAATTGAAGAGTTTAATTCATCTCTTTTCCTTCTCAATAAACCTAAATTCTTCTCTAGAGAATTTTTTTGATTATCGAGATCTGAAAGCTCTTTTTTAAATTGATCTCTTTTTTCTATCCATTCACTATGAGCAATTGCGAGTTGTTTAATAGATTCCTGCAAGTTTTTTTCTTGTAGTAAAGTAATTTTTAATGAATTATTGATACGCTCTTTATTTAAAGCAAATTGATTCTTTTTATCTAGTAATGTATTTCTCTCTTTAATAAGTAATTCAAGTTTTTTATCAAGATTATTAAAATCGTCATTAAAAGCTATTAATGATGATTTTTGATTTTTTTCATAATTTGCCTTTTGAATGGTTTGTAGTTGATCAAACTTATCGTGATAAGGCTTCAATTGATTTTTTAAATGACCTAACTCGTTAACTAATAAATTATTAGCAGTATCAAGTTTATTTAATCTCGATTTACAATCCTCAATTCTTTGCGAGACAGCTTTAAGAGAATCTTGATTTACTTCAATTTCTTTATTAAATGAGGCACAATCCTCAATTATTTGACTGCGGTTAGAATTTAATATACTAAGTCTATTATTTTTTAGTATCAAATCATTATTTGACTCTTTTAAAGCTTCTTCGATAACTAATAATCTTTCTTTTATAGGACTGGAATCATCAATATCATTATTAATTCCAAACCTATAAGCCAAATCTTTATTTAACTTACTGCCTCCTGTAATAGCACCACTTGCTTCTAATAATTCACCACTTAAGGTAACCAACCTATTTTTTTGTGTAGATAACCTAGCTGAGGATAAGTCTGAAAAAACCAAAGTATCTCCAAAAACATATCGAAAAACATCTGAATAAACTTCATCAAAAGTAATTAGATTAATAGCTTTATCAATAAATCCATTCTCCCTGTTATTTTCAAATCTTGAAATTGCATAATTCTTTTTTTGACTTTTAATTCTATTTAAAGGTAAAAAAGTTAATCTTCCCGCTTTCTTCTTTTTAAGAATTTCAATTGCTTTTGCAGCAATATGATCATTATCAACAACAATTTGTCCTAACCTATTTCCAGCAGCAATTTCTAATGCATATCTATTTTTCTCACTGACCTCTCCAAGTTGAGCTACATAACCATGTATACCCTCTAACCCTGCCTCTAAGAGAATTCTGAGAGCATATGAACCTCTAGATTCGTTTAAAGCTTCCTTCCTGCTTTCGAATCTAGATAAATCCTTTTCAAGCCTTAATTGCTCGTTATTTAGCCTTGATTTAGTTTTAATTAATAAATCGATTTCATTTTTTAAAGAATTAATTTCTGCGCTATTACTTGCCAAGTTTTTATTCTTTGTATCGGATGTCTCTTTTTTTCTTTGATTTCCCTGAAAAAGTTTCTGCTTTTCTAAGTCTAAGGATTCGATCTGTGACAATATCTCATCTTTTTGAATATTATTTTGAATAGTTTCTTCTTCAATTTTCCTTTTTTTTATTTCCAAAGGATTAATTTGATTTTTTATACTTTCAAGCTCAGCATTTAATTTGATACTTTGTTTTGAGAATTCTCCAGATTCTCCAGCCGCATCAGAAAGTTTTTTTCTGGATAGTTTGTGTTTTAAAGTGAGATCATCAATTTGCAAGTTCAATTGATTTAAAAAATTATCATCGAAATTTTCTTGTCTCATCTTTTCTGACTCGATATTCCTCTTAGAAATTGCAATTTCATCTCTCTGTTTTTGTAATTTAATACCTTCTTCTTTATTCAGAATTGATATCCTATCAAGTTCTCTCAAGCTAGAGTTAATACTTCCAATATCAGAATTAACTTTTATCAATTTATCCTCTCCTTTCTCCTTAAGCTCATCAACAAGTATTTTCAAAGCATCTTCTAAAACTGATATTTCTTTACTAATAGATTCTTTTTGTTTATTAAATAAGATTTTATTTTTTTCAATTTCACTTTCTTTTTTTTCTATAGATTCAACATGCTTAACTTGTTTTTCAAAAATAAGAACTTTCTCTAATTCTATTATTTGTAATAGTTTTGCCTTTAACTCTTTATATCGCTTTGCTTTTTCACATTCTTTTTCAAGCTTATTTTTACTAGATTGCAATTCATTTTCTAAAATTTCACATCTTTCTTGTCTTTCGAAAACGTCATTTAATTTTGCATTAGTTTGTTCTATTCTTGTATCAAAAAGTGCGACTCCTGCTAATTCATCAATAAGATTTCTCCTCTCCTTATTATTCATTGATACTATTCTTGTTACATCACCCTGCATAACAACATTGCTGCCCTCAGGATCAACACTAATATCTCTTAATATTCTCTGTATTTGTTGCAAGGTACATTGTTTTCCATCAGAAGTATAAGTAGAAGCATAAGAACCACCTGGCATAAGCCTTAATTTTCTAGAAACTACCCATTCTTTTTGACCTTTATTAAGGGCAATTTCTTCTTCTTCTAGTTCCAAAGGCGGAAGGTCCTCTCTGGGAGACCAATCTTGAATATTAAATTTTACCGATACAGATGTTTCTGATGACTTACCCTCTTTAACTTTGGAGTTATTTATTAGATCTGGTAATCTTTCAGCCCTCATACCTCTACTATTAGCTAGACCTAAACAAAATAAAATTCCATCTAAAATATTACTTTTCCCAGAACCGTTAGGACCCGTAACCACCGTAAAACCTTCTTCAAGAGGTATTTTTACATTTCCCCCAAAAGATTTAAAATTTTCAAACTCGACCTGATTGATATGTACCAATCTCAAGTCTCAATAGCTAAATAAGAATAACTAATTTGCAAAAATTCTCAATAGAAATATTACGTTTATTTATAAATGAATATTAATAATTTTTGCTCAATCTACAAGAATTACCCGAAATTTCAAACAAACCAGAAAGAAGTTCACCATCCAAAATGAATCGATAATATTCAGAGTCCAATTTATCAGAAACATTTTTAAATATTCCATGATCAATTCTTTTTACAAACCCTCTATTATCAGAAAGTTCATGTTCTATCCTAGATAACCATACAAGTCTATGATTTGGCTGCTTAATAATTTCTATAGAAGCTTGATTTAATAAAGGTAGTTTTAAAAATTTCCAAGTTAAACAATCTAT
>LUMH01000529.1_pt1 | contig 16393 bp, 17 predicted proteins | sample 730001 | NCBI WGS metagenome assembly LUMH01 (sample SAMN03860268, study PRJNA289734) | marine metagenome | biome: seawater column; feature: ocean; material: water; isolation source: Red Sea water column Station 34 - depth 25m | place: Saudi Arabia: Red Sea | collected 2011-10-15 | depth 25 m
CTTTTAGGCTTCTGCATTTGGATAGATTTCTCTTCATTTGCAAAGAGTCTTAAAGAAATTGAAAGGTCATAAACAAAAAAAATTTAAGGAGCTTTGGCCATGGATCTAGAACCGATAGAGCATAGTGAGTTAAACCAGGATTTTAAAGGTTGGCCGAAAGGGGTAGGAGACAAGAAAATTTCATGCATACAAGATCAGGGTTGGAACCTCTTAAACGGAGACCTCCCCCTTCCGGTGGCAACTCTAAAGCAATCGGTCATGGAGAACAACAGTCGTTGGATGCAACTATTCGCAGAGAAATTTGGTGCCAGAATTTCTCCCCATGGAAAAACGACCATGGCTCCCCAACTTTTTCACAGACAACTGGAAGATGGCGCCTGGGCTATCACGGTAGCAACGGTGCACCAGATGCGGCTCTGCAGGAAATGGGGAATCAAGAAAGTTTTGATGGCCAACCAGGTTGTTGGTCAACAGAATTTGAGGGAACTCTGTCTGGAACTGAGGGAGGATCCAGAGTTCGATTTTTACCTGCTTGCCGATTCTAACGAAAACGTGGATCAACTCGCTGAAGCGGCAAAAAAACATGGACTCTCTAAACCGATCCAGATCCTGGTTGAATTGGGCTTTCCTGGAGGAAGGACAGGTTGCAGAAATGGTGAACTTGCCATGGAAGTGGCAAAACGCGTCAAAAGTCATGACCCTTTTCTGGTACTTCGAGGAGTAGAAGGTTATGAAGCACTTCTGAGGAAACATCCGGAACCTGAAAAAAGTATCCGCGAATTTCTTGTAGACCTTAACCTGTTAGCAAAAAAGTGTGCAGAAATGGGGCTTTTTGGGGATGGTGCCGTGATCCTATCCGCAGGAGGTTCCGATTTTTTTGATTTGGTCCTGGAGCATCTTGAAGCTCCTTCGGGAAAACACGAAGTGGTCCGGGTTATCCGCAGTGGTTGTTACCTGACCCATGATTCTTTGAACTACAAAAGAATTTTCGAAAAAATCCGAAAACGGTGTCCTGAAGCAGATCAACTTCCTCCTGGTCTGAAGCCATCCCTTCAGGTTTGGGGAGCAATACAGTCCCTTCCAGAACCAGGACTGGCAATTGTGAATGTGGGGAAACGGGACATTTCCTACGATGCCGAACTCCCGATTCCGGAAGCATTTTTCAGGCCTGGAAAAGACGATAAGCCACTGAACATGCCAGATGGAAGCAGGGTTACAGAATTAAACGACCAGCATGCCTACGTGGAACTTACCAGTGAGATGGGTCTAACGGTTGGGGACATGATGGCTTTCGGAATTTCTCATCCCTGCACGACCTTCGATAAATGGCGATTGATGTACCTTCTGGATGATGATTACCGGGTTACTGGGGGAATTCGTATTTACATGTCCTGAATAAACCCTGTCCCAAATCAATCCGAGGATTCAGGCTTTTTAAAAAGCCAACCGAAAACCAGGGTCGCAAGCACAGCACCTGCTAGCTGGGAAATGATGAATGCCGGTGCGTGTCCAGTAAAAATCCCACTGAACGTATTTGAGAAACTTCTGGCAATGGTCACTGCCGGGTTGGCAAAACTGGTCGATGCCGTGAACCAATACGCTGCGGTGATGTAAAGTCCCACCGAATAGGGCACGAATTCAGGACGCCATCGTAAGGCTCCGAAAATCGCCATCAACAGTCCAAATGTCGCAACCAGTTCAGAAAACCACTGGGCTGAACCTGTCCTTTCCTTCAAGGAGAACTGGATCAGTTCTTCCTCAAACATAAAATGCGCGGACCATACCCCAGTCAGACCACCTAAAATCTGAACCAGAATATAAATTAGTGAAAGGATGAGTCCGATTTCTCTACGAATCCAAAAAGCAACTGTTACCGCAGGATTAAAGTGAGCACCTGAAACAGGTCCAAAAACCACAATCAGTACGACTAAAATCGCCCCGGTTGGAATCGTGTTCCCCAATAAGGCAATCGCTGTATTTCCTGCTGCAAGTCTTTCGGCCATAATTCCTGAACCCACCACTGTTGCAAGAAGAAATGCAGTTCCGATAAACTCGGCAAACAGTTTTCTGGAATGAGCGTGGTTCATGAGTCAAGGACCTTTGAATAGTTCACTATGATTGTATCTGCTTCACACAGTTAAAAAGAAAAACCGTTACAAATATGCTTAATAGATAACGCTATTTTCCTGGTTTTCATAGTAAACATCTTCAGTCCTATCAGTTTGGTAATAGGTCACATCATTTGAATGAGTGACTCATTTGGATAAGATTCAGGAAATCAGAAGAAGGGCCGGAGCAACCGGAATGAAAATGATTTTAGAGAGAGAACAAACTGATTGAACCAGGAATTCAACTTTTTCATTGAATGTTCCCGATGTCATCCAGTTCCTTTTTCAAAGCAAGCCTTTCCAGGGAATGAAGAGGGAGATTGAGAAACAAATCAATCCGTTGGTACATCTGAGAAAATGCTTGCTGGAAAGCCTGCATTCTGACAGAAGCTGTTCCCTCTATAGCAGCAGGATCATCAATTCCCCAATGGGCACTCAGGGGTGTTCCTTGCCAAACCGGACAGGTTTCTTCAGCAGCAGAGCCACATACCGTAAATACAAAATCTATTTCCGGAGAATCTTCTTTTGAAAATTCTTCCCAGCTTTTCGACCTCAAATCCTTTGTCTCGTATTTTAGAGTTTGAAGCAATTCCAGGGTCAACGGATTAACCTTACCTAAAGGTTGACTGCCAGCGCTAAAAGCATTAAATCGGTCTCCTCCATGCTGGCGGAGGATTGCTTCGCCAAGAATGCTTCTTGCGGAATTCCCGGTACATAAAAAAAGAACATTCATTTTCTTAAGCATGGGAACCCTCCAACTCTTTAAGGGGATTGAATTTAAAATTGAAAAAGATTGATTCGCTTCTCATGCAAACAAACACTTATCAGCATTGATTTTCATCTCTTTTGCTGAATCAGATCGGATTCATTTCAATAAAGGGAATCTTGATCAAGAAAGTACTTCCCTCTCCTGGAGTGCTGTTTACCGAGACCGTTCCCTGATGGGCTTGGATGATATGTTTGACAATGGACAAGCCCAGACCGGTTCCACCAAGTTTTCTGCTTCTGGCCACATCGATACGGTAAAAACGTTCAAAAATTCTTTCAAGATGCATGGCTTCAATCCCGAATCCTTGATCTTTCACATAAATAATGAATTTGTCGGCTTGTTTTTCCAGGCTCAGGGTAACCAATGATTTTGGATCGCTATACTTGATCGCATTTTCAACAAGGTTGATCAGTGCCTGTTCCAGCAACGGAGGATTGACTGCAGCATCCAATATTTCGTCTCCATTCATCTCCAACTTGATCCCCTTTTCGGAGGCACTGTGCTCACAAACCTGAATCACCTGCTGGATCAGTTGATTGATGGAGGTCACTTGCAAATGTTCCACACCGGTCAATTGCCCCTGTTCGATTCTTGATAAAGTCAACAAGTCTTCGATGATCGAATTCAACCGGTCTGAATGCCTTGCAATGATTTTCAGGAACCTGTTCAGGGTGGAGCCATCCATTTCCTCTTCCTGAAGCAGGGTTTCCACCGATCCCTTGATCGAGGTTATCGGCGTTTTCAATTCATGGGATACATTGGCAATGAAATCCCTACGGACGGTTTCCAGTCTTTGCAACTGAGTAATGTCGTTCAGGAGGATCAACACGCCAATTTGTTTTTCCATGGTTGATGGGGATGATCCTGAATTTGGAGGCAATCCGATTCCCTCAGAAATTCCTGATTCGATGAGGGGTCTGCAGAGGACTTGAAGGTAAAGTGAGCGTTCATCGGTTCTTATTTCAATGTCGTCCTGTATCTCCTTGCCGCATCCAAGGACTTTTTTCACCAAATCGAGCAAAACCACATGACGGATCAGAGAACCGAAGAACTCATTTCTTGCCTTCGATTCATCGATCTGCAGCATCTCAGCAGCAGCAGAATTTAAATCAAGGATGGTTTGCTTCAGATCCAGGGCAACATATCCTTCCATCAGGATTGAAAGGATGGTTTCTTTTTCCAGGATTTTTTGACGTTGAAGATCCAACTCCTTTTGAGCATTTGTGCCAAAAGAAGTTAAGTTTTTGAAAAGCCTGTCACCTTCAGGAAACCAGGGAGGAATTGAATGTGAAGAGATTGGGGAAGCATGAAGTTCAGGGATCAACCCGGTCAGATCTTCAAGACTTTTGCTCAGCGCTCTTAAGCGGGTGTGACAAAAATATATCGTTGCTGCGGTGATCAGCAAACCTCCAACCAGCCATAACCAGATGATTTTCAATGAATCCGGTGGGATCGATTCCCCTTCGGATGGAAGGAAGGTGTTGAAGGTCCAAATCCCCAATAAAATCGTGAGGGTCCCTCCCGCCACTATGGCAGGCCAGAAAACCTGGAGGAATGAATATTTTCGCGGCATTGGTCATCTGCGGTCACGGAAACGGTAGCCAATTCCACGCACGGTTTCTATGAATTTTCCATAGTCACCCAATTTTTTCCTCAGACCAACTACCTGTACATCAATTGCCCGGTCGGTTACCACATAACCGTGTCCACGGATCGCATCGATGATCTGATCACGGCTGTAAACCCAGCCGGGCCTTCGTGCCAGATAATGAAGAATCCTGAATTCACTTGGGGTCAGATCCACCACGTTTTCTCCCATCGTGACTTCATGACGTCCAGGATGAATCTGCATTCCTTCCAAATGGATCACGCTGGAATCATCCTTCACCCCAGTCTCCCTCCGTCTTAATACCGTCCTGACCCGGGCAAGCAGCACCCTGGGGCTAAAGGGTTTGGTGATGTAATCTTCAGCTCCCATTTCCAATCCTGCCACAATATCAGCGTCTTCCGACTTGGCGGTCAGCATGATCACTGGTATAGCTTTTGTCCGATCATTTTGCTTAAAAATCCTACAGAGATCGAGTCCGTTGATGCCAGGAAGCATCAGATCCAAAAGAACCAGACTCGGAAGGTTGTTTTCGATCACTTGTAAGGCTTTTTCACCACTAAGAGCTTGATGCACTTCATACCCCTCTTTCTCCAGGTTGAAGCGAATCACTTCCATGATGTCTTCTTCGTCCTCGACCACAAGGACAGACTGCCTACTCATCATATCCATAGTTCAATTTTTTCATGAGTGAATTAGGTGGAAATCCTCCTTTAGTTTTGGTGACGGACTACTTCCGCGTCGATGGTGTAAATCACGTCCTCAGCAATTTTTTTCAGTTCATCTCCCATCTGTTCCATCATATCTGCAACTGCCAGTTGGTGGATGTAGTTTTGAACATGCTTCGGCTCACTTTCAATTTTCCGAAGGATTTCCTGAGCGATTTTGCCATAGGCCTCGTCCACTTCGTTTTCTTTAACACATACTTTTCGAGCCAGGTCAGAATTCAGGTTGATCATCGAATCCATCCCATTTTTCAGCATCCAGTTGATGCTTCCGAAAAGAGACTGAAAATCAAAATAAGCCCCTGGTTCCGGAAGATCACAGAGGGCAATAACCCGTTTGGAAATTTCTTTGGATAGGTCACCGATCCGTTCCAATGCATCATTGATCTTGATCATGGAAACCATCATCCTGAGGTCGACTGCAACCGGTTGGTAAAGAGCCATCACTTTAAGACACTCCTCTTCAAAATCGATTTCCATTGCATCAATCTGCTTGTCTCCTTCCACCACTTTTTTGGCAAGTTCCAGATTTTTTTGCTGAAACGCCGTGATGGCTTTTTGGACACTATCCTCAACCAGGGTTACCAGTTCCAGGATGGAACGTTTCAGTTTAGGAGTCTGATAATCAAGATGTGAAGTCATGGTGTGTTTTTATCCAAAACGACCGGTAATGTAGTCCTGGGTCTTTTGTTGCTGGGGTTTAACAAATAGGTCATCGGTTTTCCCAACTTCAACCAGATCACCAAGATGGAAAAACGCGGTTTGCTGAGAGACTCTTGCTGCCTGCTGCATGGAATGCGTGACAATGATGATGGTGTAATTCTTCCTCAATTCTTCGATGAGTTCTTCAATCCTTGCGGTCGCAATCGGGTCCAAGGCGGAACAGGGCTCATCCATCAGGATCACATCCGGACTGACGGCAATCGCCCTAGCAATGCAGAGCCTTTGCTGTTGGCCTCCTGATAACCCGGTTCCTGGCTGGTTCAATCGATCTTTGACTTCTTCCAGCAGTCCCGCTTTTTGAAGGCTTTCCTCCACAATCCGGTCCATATCTGCTTGGGTCCGGGCAAGACCATGAATGCTTGGACCATAGGCCACGTTGTCATAAATCGATTTTGGAAAAGGATTGGGTTTCTGAAAAACCATCCCAACCTTTTCCCGTAACCGGACCACATCCAGCCTGGAATCATTGATGTCGACATCGCCCATCATGATCTTGCCCTCGACCCTGCAGTCCGGGATCACATCATTCATCCGATTCAGACATCGGAGAAAGGTAGATTTTCCGCAACCGGATGGTCCTATCAGGGCAGTTACCTCATTTCTCATGAATTGCATGCTGACATTTTTCAGGGCATGGGCTTCCCCATAAAACACATTCACCCCTTCAGCACTAATTTTTGTGTCCATAAAATCTTCTTCTTAAAGTCTTCTTAGTCTTTGCCCCTACCACCTTCTTTCAAATTTTTTGCGGAGAATGATGGCAAAAGAGTTCATAAGGGCCATGAAGATCAGGATCATCATGATTCCTGCAGCTGTCAGTTCCACATATCCCCGCTCAGAACTTTCTGCCCAAAGGTAGACCTGAACGGGCAGGGCCGTTGCAGATTCAAGCGGGCCGGCAGGAATGTCGACAACAAAGGCAAACATCCCGATCATCAACAATGGTGCTGTTTCACCCAGAGCCTGGGCCAGTCCGATGATGGTTCCGGTGAGGGTTCCTGGCATCGCCAAAGGAAGAACATGATGAAGAATCGTCTGCATCTTCGATGCGCCCATCGCTAAGGCCCCCTCTCGGATGGATGGCGGAACCGCTTTCAAAGAAGCCCTGCAGGCAATGATGATGGTCGGAAGGGTCATCAGGGAAAGAACGATTCCTCCCACAAGAGGCGTACTGCGGGGTAAACCAAAAAAATTCAGAATCACGGCCAATCCGAGAAGACCGAAAATGATCGAGGGGACTGCAGCCAGGTTGTTGATGTTGACTTCAATGATTTCGGTCAGCCGATTTTTTGGGGCATACTCTTCAAGGTAAATCGCTGCAGCGACTCCCATGGGAAAAGAAAGGATCAGACACACCATCAGGGGCCAGAATGATCCGGCTATCGCACCCCCCAATCCAGCCAGTTCCGGAGACCTTGAATCCCCATTGGTGAAGAAACGATGATTGAAACTCGACGATCTCCTACCTTCAATACCTTTAGTTTTTGAGTCGTTCCAAGGATAGATCTGTTTGTGATCACCATCTCCCTCAAATCATCAGCAGCAGACTCACTAAACATTGCAAATAATTTTCTAAGTTCTCTTCTGGGGACATCATTATTTTGTTCGGCTAAATTTTTACGGAAGAGTCCAAGAAAATTTGCTTCCCTCACCTCCTGGTCTGAAGATTCCTGTGTGATTCCAAGATAGTCACCATTGAATTGAATTTCGACTTGGAATTCCGTTCTCCAAAAGGCGCTGTAACCCGTTGAAAAAATGGTAAAAAGCAAGAATATTACTGCACCCAAAGCCAAGGATACGGCGAAAACCCCATACAATTTAAAGCGCTTTTCCGCCGAATATCTTCCTTTTAGAAAAGAAGAGTTCGATCCTGCCATCGGATTGCTTTTACTCATATTTTTCCCTGTACCGCTTGACGATGCTGAGAGCGATCACGTTCAAAATCAAGGTGACGAAAAACAGGACCAACCCCAAAGCAAATGCTGATAGGGTTTTAGGATCATCAAATTCTTGATCGCCAATCAGTGCGACGACAATCTGAACGGTGACTGTCGTGACGTTTTCCAGAGGATTGGCAGTCAAATTGGCATTCAGGCCTGCTGCCATGGCAACGATCATCGTTTCACCAACAGCTCTTGACAAAGCCAAAAGAAAAGCCCCTACGATTCCTGGTAAAGCTGCGGGGATGATCACCCGTTTGATCGTTTCGGATTGGGTTGCCCCAATTGCCAATGACCCGTCCCTGAGGCTTTGGGGCACGGAATTGATCACATCATCAGAAAGGGATGAAACAAAAGGGATGATCATAATTCCCATCACCACCCCTGCGGCCAGAGCACTGCGTGCTTCAACCGTAAACCCAAGACTCATTCCAAAATCACGAATCAATGGGGCAACCGTCAGGGCTGCAAAAAAACCATAAACCACCGTGGGGATCCCGGCCAGGATTTCAAGAATCGGTTTGACGATGGTTCGGGTGTGATGGGATGAGTATTCCGAAAAATAAATGGCTGAAAAAAGCCCTATCGGCCCGGCAATCACCATCGCAATGAAAGCAATCAAAAAGGTTCCTGCAAAGACCGGTACCGCTCCAAAAGCGCCGCTTGAAGCCCCTTGATCTGCTCGAATAGCAATCTGAGGGTACCATTTTAATCCAAACAGGAAATCCGTGACTGGAACTTGTTCAAAAAAAAGAAGGCTCTCATAAAAAAGCGAAAGGACAATGCCAATCGTGGTTAAAATTGCAATCGTTGAGCTGAAAAATAAAAATCCGTTAAAGATGTACTCAACACTGTATCTTGCACCAAATTCCGGGGAGATCATGGACCTCGCATAGAGGGTAATTCCAATGGCGATCGCAAGGATGATGACCAGCATGCTGGTTCTGCTCGCATCATTGAGTGATGCCATCGCTTCACCCGCCTTGATGATTTGCGGATCTTCGGTTGAAAGCCCTGTGATTCCCTGGGAAATGTTCTTCACCTCCGTCATCAACATCATCGCTTCAGTTTCCGAAACTCCTGCAAGTTTCCCTGATAAATCAGACTTGATCGCTGATTGGATGACGATTGGCTCAAGTGTGAACCAAAGAAGTATGATGATAACTGAAGGGATCGCGCACCAGAGCGCTACATGGTAGCCGTGGTAAACAGGAAGAGAATGGAGGCGTTGACTCGCCTGAAGTTTTTGAGCACGGGTCTGCCCCAGGTAAAAACCACTGAGGATAACTAGAGCAAGTCCTGCGATTAAGTAGGCTACCATGATGACTTGGAAAATTCCGACGACTTGATCAGCCGTCGGAACAGTTGTCTCCTACATACTGATGGGGTTGAGATTTTTTACATTTGAGCGGACTTTACTCAGAGTGCTTGTTTCCAGAGGTACAAGTCCTCTATCCATCAGATACCCATATTCACCTACTGCTGAATCGGAAACGAATTCATTCATATATTCCCTCATTCCAGGAATGACTCCGACATGAGCTTTTTTCGCATAAAAGAAGAGCGGTCTGGAAATCGGGTATTTATAGGATTTGATATTATCAAGGCTGATTTCTACACCGTTAATGGTAGAACCTTGAATTTGATCACGGTTTTGGTCAAGAAAACTGAATCCGAAAATCCCAAAATATTGAGGGTCAGCAGCAAGGCGCTTTACAATCAGCGTGTCATTCTCTCCAGCCTCTTCGACGGCAACATCTTCCCGGAATGAATTACACTTTTTCTTACCCAACTCATCATACTTCCTGGCTTTTTTACAACCAGTTTTCATGATCAAACTGTTCCATGCGTCTCGGGTTCCAGAAGTCGGAGGTGGCGCCATAATTCTGATGGGCATGTCAGGTAAAGAAGAATCAACTTCCTTCCATGTACTTGGCTTGGGCCCATGCTCTGCCATTGCAGTCCAAAGCTGGAGAGGCGTAAAGTTCATTCTATTTGCTGATGCTGAGTTCGCAAAAGCAATTCCGTCATTGCCTACAATGATTTCAATGATGTCTGTTACTCCATTGGAAGCACAAAGTTTCTTTTCACTGCTTTTGATGGCACGGGAAGCATTGGTGAAATCGGGATGCCCGGTTCCCAGACCGGCACAGAAAAGCTTCATTCCACCTCCGGTTCCGGTGGACTCAATTACCGGTGTCTTTCCTGTCTTCTTTCCCAATTTTTCAGCAACCACTGTCGCAAAAGGATAAACCGTCGAAGAGCCGACGATTTGAATCGTGTCTCTTGCCTGGAGAGGCAACGCAACCAGCGATGCGGTCAAAGCAGCCAGCATCGATTTCAAGAAAAAACGTGTCATAGAAAACTCCTTAAGAGGATCATATATCATTCGCCCTTATGGGCAGGTTTAAACTGAAATCATCAAATCCCTAATGATTTGAAAATCAGTATGAAATGATCTTAAGGATGAATTATTAACGATTTGTTAGGACTGAATAAAAATATGATTAATCTTGAAGCCAAATTAGTTTTTTATTGATTGAACACCAAGAAAGGACTCAAAAAACAAACAAACAGAAGGATCTATTACTTCAACCCCGAAGCCATTTGAGGAATTTTGCTTCGACCTGTTCCAGTGAGGAAGGTCCTGCTGCATCAATCATCGAACGGACCTTTTCCAGGGCCATCATTGCTGATCGGTAACCTTCTGCAAACAATTTGAGGGAATTCCCATTATCCAGAAAACCGTAAGTTTGCAATTCGGGTTTGAGCATCAAATCAAATTTACCCTCAGATGCAAGGTTGGTCTGGTCGGTAGCGATATTGATGGCATTGATGATGACCTGAATCAGGTTTTCCGGTTTTCGGTAGGATTCGGAACCAAGGGATACACCAACCCGAACAGAGGCCCCCATTTCCTTGAGCACGGTCAGGGGCACGTTTTCCACCAATGCTCCGTCCACCAGCATTCGCCCTCCCACTTGAACAGGGCTGAAGACACCGGGAATGCAGGTAGTGGCCATCAGAGCCTTTCTTGGAGCCAAGGTGTTTTTCGACAAAACGACCCAATTCCGAGTTGTTCAGCAGGCCCAACTTTGGGACATTAAAGGTGGACACGCGAAGCCAGTGGAGTTTATCTGCCAGATCCCGGATTTCTTCCAGAGGCATCCCGAACGCGTAAAATGCCGCTGCCAAGCCTCCACTGCTGGTTCCCGAAAGGAACCCGGGTTTCAAACCTTCTTCCTCGAAAGCTTTCAATACTCCTAGATGGGCCACTCCCCGATAAGCTCCGCCACCGAGGGCCAGTCCAAGCATTTTCTGACTCACTTCATCCACTGATTTTCTCAACTTTCCAGGTAGGGAGTACTTTCTATATTTTGTTCAAGCCACACTTGGATTCGGTCATTATGAATGAAAAGGACTTGAGCCATTTAAAAACCCCGAAAAACTCGATCGAAGCTTTTGACATCTCAGTTTACTGGAAAATTTCTGCTATTTAAAATGGAATGAAGTCCTTTTTGGCAAAGCTCTCGATTTGAATCCTAAACGAACTTGGGGGTGAGACTTTTCCCATCGAAATACTTCAAGTATTCACATTTTCCAAACTTAAGACTTGCCTAAAAAAAAAGATCTGATTAATTTTGTAGTGATTCTGAATTTAATCTTGAAAGGAATAGCATGATGAGAATCTTTTTGACGGCCGCATTGATGGTCTTTTTTGTGTTTAATGGCCTCCATGCCCAAGACAAAACCTCACAACTTGGAATCGGCGTTTATGATCTGATCATCCAAAACACCAATTTCTCGGATGTCAAATGCGAGAGTCATCAGTGCAACTTTGCGTCGGATGACAAGAACATTACAATGGAAATGAAAAGGGTCGGTTTCGATCTCTTCCTCAATCGTGATCTAAACATCATGATTGACATCAATGTGAACAGCATCCTTTTTAATTGTAAGGAAGAGGGTCCCTGTAAATCAGGTCTGGTGGTTCACTACCACAATGATCCGAACCTGATTCGGGTTTACATCAAAAATTCCAAGAAGTCCATCGAAGCAACCACCAAAGAGGAGATTCAGGTACTCCAGAGTTGGCTTCAAAAAGCACTTAAAATCGCCACCACCTGAATCAACACTTAGGCGTTCCCAGGAACGCCTAAATCCTTCCAAAACATTTTTCGTTTCCTTCCCAGAACTCCTGGAAAATCAGGTTTGTTCTGACCTGATGGTCATGTTTCAAAAAAATTCATGACCCTTTTCCGATCCTCTTGCGTAAGTCTAAATTCAAAAATTTTGTTATAAACCCTTTCATTGGAGTAATGGGCCATGATGCATTCAGCCGCAGCAAACGAGAAAATCAAAGACCTGAGTACAGCCGCAAAATCAATTAAACATAAACGCATTGAAAATGCTGTTGAAGAAATCCTGGATGCCTTAGGACTGGACCTAAGCAATGACAGTCTTCGTGAAACTCCGACAAGGGTTGCCAAAATGTACCTGAATGAAATTTTCGGAGGACTCAACGAAGATATCTCTTCTGTGCTGAAGTCCTTCGAAAATAGTTATGGATACAAAGGAATGGTGATTGAAAAGGACATCCCCTTTCAGAGTCACTGCGAACACCACCTCCTTCCAATCCTAGGTCGTGCCGCTATCGCTTACATTCCTGAAGACAGGGTACTCGGATTAAGCAAATTGAACCGAATTCTGCATCATTTCGCCCGCCGTCCGCAGGTTCAGGAACGCTTGACCATGCAGGTGGCAGATATGCTCAGTGAAACTCTGCAAACCGACGATGTGGCAGTCATTCTGGAAGCACGTCACCTCTGCGTAGAGATGCGCGGAGTGCGCGACAGAGGTGCTGAAACCAGCACCATGGTATTGAGAGGAAGATTTGAGAAGGAACTGAAAGAGGATTTTTTCAGACAGTTGAACTGAAACTTTTTACGAATGTTTAAAGGCAGGCTTTGAAATTTTTATCCAAGAATCTTCCAACCTGCCTGTTCGGCTACAATTCTTAGATTTTGGTCAGGATGAACCGCCACAATCGGCTCTGCCAAAAAATCATGGGAGGCCGTTATCAGAACAAGGACATGTCCTTGTCTTCGATGATCATGCAGGATGTTCTGATAACGTAACTTTGGTTGGATTTTATCCAGAAGAAATTGTTCCCTCCAGGGTTTTACTTTTTCAGGTCCCCAATATTTTAAAGGAAGAAGAATGAAATCGATATATTCACTGAAATCCAATTCTTCCTGATCATAGTCATTGGTAAATTCCTCGAGTTTTCCAAAAAAATCTCCCTCGAGATGCCCCGCCTGATGAAGGTACTCGAACCAGAGGGTTTCGGCGTCTCCATCCAAGAGGGTGTTATCCAAATCAAAAAGGGCCAGATTCATTATGTGCTTCTTCCAATGTTTGAGCTTGAATGGATGAAACTCTATTCATCCGTGCCAGTCGCCTCAAGTCAAAGCTCTTTGCTTCTCTCTGACTTGCTTTCCAAAGTTCTTCAAAATAATCTAAGAATCATCGTTTCGATTAAACTTTTCACCCATTCTTGAGGGTGGAAATGAGCACCAATTGATTTTCCAAAGAATTCTTGAATCCTCACCTGCATTCCGGATATTTCACCCAAAGCCTGGAATCCATTGATCCGCAGGTTTTCCAATCTCTTTCAGCAGAAGAGCAACGTCAGCAGGAGGGGATTGAACTGATCGCCTCAGAAAATCTCGTCAGCCGTGCGACTCTGGAAGCCCTGGGTACTGCAATTGTCAACAAAACCGTCGAGGGCTATCCCGGAGCCCGTTATTACGGAGGCGCTCAAAATGCAGACCTTCTGGAAACCCTGGCGATCAGTCGGGCTAAACAACTGTTTGAATGCGGATACGCCAACGTTCAGCCCCATTCCGGAAGCCAGGCAAACCTGGCTGTCTTTCTGGCTTTCTTGAAACCCGGGGATACCGTGCTCAGCATGGACCTTTCCGCAGGAGGACACCTCAGCCATGGATCTCCTGCCAATCTGACCGGTAAGTGGTTCAATATCGTGCATTATGGGGTTTCAAAAGAGGATGGAAGGATTCAAATGGATCAGGTCCGGGATCTGGCTGATGCACATCAACCTAAATTAATCATCTGCGGGGGATCGGCCTACCCGAGAACCATCGACTTTGAAGGATTCCGGAAAATCGCTGATGATTGCGGTGCCAAGCTGCTTGCGGATATGGCCCATTTCGCAGGACTGGTCGCAGGGGGAGTTCATCCCAGCCCGATTCCCCATGCCCATGTGGTTACGGCAACGACCTACAAAAATCTACGTGGAGTTCGCGGAGGGTTGATCCTTTCCAAGGAAACTGATTCGGAAAGAAAACTCAACAGCGCTGTTTTTCCGGGGGTTCAGGGATCGGTGATCTTGAATGCGGTTGCCGCCAAGGCAGTCTGTCTGGGTGAAGCCCTGAAACCCGAATTCCGTTTATATGCGGCCCAGATCTTGGCCAATGCGCGGGCCCTGGCAAAAACTCTGGTTGAAAACAGGATTGACGTCGTCACTGGAGGCACAGACACCCCTCTGATTTTGGTGGATTTGCGGAAGCTTCAGTTGACCGGAAAACAGGCCTCGGATGCCCTGGAAGCCTCAGGATTGATCTGCAACAAGAATTCCGTTCCCGGAGAAACTCAGCCTCCCCAAATTACATCCGGTTTGCGTTTTGGGGTTTCTGCAGGAACCACCCGGGGGTTCCAGGAAAAAGAATTCACCATGATTGGAGAATGGATTTCAGAGGTCCTCAAAGCTCTTTCTAAAGGGGAAAAAATGAAAATGATTTCTACCTCAATCAATGGAAAAGTTCTGGAACTGACCCGAGAGTTCCCGATTTATGAAAACGAATCCTGAGACGATACCAAGAATCCTCTTTTTTCGAACAACCTAGAGATATTTTCATCCATATGCCCGCCGGATTGTCAATTCCTATTGGTAACCGGTTCTACGACTGGATTTATGAAACCGAACCGGAACCGTACATGAACGGTCGGAGAATCTACCAGGGCCGGGGGAAGGTTCTTGGAGGTTCCAGCAGCATCAACGGCATGATCTTCCAACGCGGGAATCCACAGGATTACGAACGCTGGGCGGCCGATCCAGGGATGGAGGAATGGGACTACGCCCATTGCCTGCCATATTTCAAAAAGATGGAAAACTGTCTGGCGGGAGGAGACGATTTCCGGGGGGATCAGGGACCACTCAAAGTGGAAAGAGGTCCTGCTTCAACCCCGTTGTTTCAGGCTTTTTTCCAGGCAGTCCAACAGGCAGGATTCGAACTGACAAACGATGTGAACGGTTTCCGTCAGGAAGGCTTTGCCGCCTTTGATAAAAACGTCTTCCGGGGCAGACGTCTCAGCGCAGCTAGAGCTTATCTTCATCCTGTGATGAATCGACCCAACCTCGAAGTTATCTGCCGTGCCCATGCATTATGCATCCGTTTTGAGGGAAACAGGGCTGTGGGTTTGGATTTTAACCACAAAGGACAAACACGAAGCGTTCAAGGTGGAGAAATCATCAGTTGTGGAGGCGCCTTCAATTCTCCTCAACTTCTACAGCTTTCAGGGATCGGGAACCCGAACGACCTTGAGCCCCTGGGTATCGAAATCGTTCAAGAACTCCCGGGAGTGGGAGAAAACCTGCAGGACCATCTGGAGGTGTATGTGCAGCACGCGTGCACCCAGCCGGTTTCGATGCAGCCTGCTCTGCGTTGGTGGAATAAACCTTGGATCGGTTTTCAGTGGCTTTTCTTTCGAAAGGGCCCTGCAGCCACCAATCATTTTGAAGCAGGAGGCTTTGCGAGAAGCAATGATCAGGTGGCTTACCCCAACCTGATGTTTCATTTTCTGCCCCTGGCGATCCGCTATGATGGAACCTCTCCAACCGGAGGACATGGGTACCAGGTCCACATCGGACCAATGTATTCCAATTCCCGTGGTTCAGTAAAAATTAAAAGTACAGATCCCTTTGCAAAACCTTCTTTGAGGATGAATTATCTTTCCACCCCTGAGGACCGAAAAGAATGGGTGGAAGCCATCCACTGCGCAAGGAAGATTCTGGAACAATCTGCATTTGATGAATTCAGCGGGGGTGAAATATCTCCGGGACCTTCAGTCGACTCTGATGAAGAAATCCTTGAATGGGTTCGAAGAGATGGAGAAACCGCCTATCATCCCTCCTGCAGTTGTGCCATGGGAACTGGAACCCAATCCGTAGTGGATCCAAAAGATTTTAAGGTTCATGGGATGGAAGGAATTCGTGTCGTGGATGCCTCAACCATGCCCTATGTTCCCAATGCCAACATCAATGCCCCAACCTTGATGCTCGCCGAAAAAGCTGCTGACCTCATTCTTCAAAACACCCCCCTACCCAAGCAAGCTCAGGAATTTTATCGGGCTTGATCCATATTCATTGTGGATTAGTTGAGAGCTTGGAAAAAGAATCCAGTTCATTAAAAGGTTTTCCTTAGCTTTTTGAAATGTAGATT
>LUMH01000438.1_pt1 | contig 16141 bp, 16 predicted proteins | sample 730001 | NCBI WGS metagenome assembly LUMH01 (sample SAMN03860268, study PRJNA289734) | marine metagenome | biome: seawater column; feature: ocean; material: water; isolation source: Red Sea water column Station 34 - depth 25m | place: Saudi Arabia: Red Sea | collected 2011-10-15 | depth 25 m
GCTTCAAAACATTCCATACTACCTGTTAAGATTGTACCATTTCTAGCGGCAGTTATTTGACCAATGTGACAAACTAAAGATGTACCATTAACACCTATAATATCGCCTGAACCAGTTGATCTTAAACCAGTTAAATCAATTAAAATTCTTGTTGTTATTATTCCACCAACTCTTTGAACAGAACTTCTGTAAATAGTGCCAGTGCCAGTTGTTATACCAGTACCAGCCTCTGTTGCCATTGTATTAGCATCAAAAGATGATACACCTGCTGAACTAATGCTAGATTGTGTGGTAATTGCTCCAGTTGTAGCGTTTTTACTTATAGATGTAAAACCACCTTCTGATCGGACTGGACCCGAAAAAGTTGTATTAGCCATGTTAATCTCCTTGTCTTGGCTATTGTCGAAGTTAATTCTTCGTCAAGGTTATTTTCATTATACATAAAAAAAGGGCGACTGCAAACAGTCGCCCTCATAAAACGTAATTTTTTTATTACGCTCCAGGTGAACCAAACACTGCACGAGGATCAGAGAAGCCAAAAGAATATCTTTCTCTTGCCTTGTATCTCATATTTCCAGTGTCGAAATCTGGATCCATGGCAGTTGCCATTGGCATCCTTTCGAAGTGCTTAAGACCATTAGGTGCGTCAGTCTTAATGAAGAACGCATCTGTATCAGTTAGATAATCATTGATGACATAGCCTTGAGGTAACATTCCCATGTTCCTTATAGCATTGGCATCATTATCTGCTGTTCCAGGTCTTAGATTGGAGTTTAATAACCTCTCTGCGACAAATTGTAATTGTCTAGGGATGATTAACTTCATACCTCTTAGAGCGATAATTAATCCTCTTTCATCTACGAAGCCTGCAATCTTAATTAAGGCATCTTCTAAAGATGTCTCGTTAAGATCTGCTGCAGTTGTAGGCTCGTTAGCAAAAGTTCCACCATTTGTTAATGGGTGATCTGTTGCTAATAGAGCCTTACCATCACCACCAGCAGTTGCTCCAGCTGTAAACGCATTATTTAATACATTCGCTGCTTTCACTTGCTTAGTATGAGCCATGGATCTGGCAAGTGCTCTCGTATAACGAGCAGATAGCTTATCGTAGAGATTATCTTCTACGGCTTCTTCTGTTATTGAAAACGCCATTGCGACAGTTTCATGGTTATACCTTGAAGTGTAAGCCTCGTTTGCATCATCAAATGTGACACCAGAACCCTCTTGCTTAGTAGGCGCTGCTCCGAAACCACTCAACATGACCTCTTCTTCAAAGGCTCTGTCTGAAGCCTCTGTGTCAAAGATTTCTGCATGTTGACCTTCATACCTATTATACTCCATACCAAAGAGAGCGTTCAAGCCAGGCTCTAACTCTTTGGCGAGTTGTGCTCTTGAAATAGCCATATTAGACCCTCCTTAAGATGCAGTAGCGTCAACATCCGAAGAGTTTAACGCATGGTTGTTGATTTTCACTATGTATGAAACACCAGCAGCAGTGTGATCTGCATTAGATACATCTTCGTGAATTCCTAAAATCATCACACAATTTGATGTATCTGTATCTTCAGCAGTTGATATATCTAACTTAGCAGAAGAAATGCCAGTAGTAGTGCTACCACTTGTTCCATCAACTATGTCAGCAGTCTTGAAGATATCTACTTTAGCAGTTGCTCTGCTTGTGTTACCACCATCAGCAGCGATTATAAATCTCTGTGATGGGTCGTCATACACAAACCCTTTGATGTCAAAGTCAGTATTAGCTGACCCAGAACCAGGCCAGGTATTATTGAACCTTAACTTGCCAGTGGAAGCATCCACATACTCACATCCAGCAAAGACACCAAGTAATTGGTCTCCGTTACCAGTTGCAGATCCGATCTGAATAGTTCCGCCAGTTAACTCGGCTTTGACTGGTGAACCTTGAAAGATCGCGGAAGCATCACTAGCAATAAAGTATTGACTCGTACCTTGAGTCGCTGGACTTGAACCATGTTTTCCAACAGGCTTGAATCCAAAAGCTACGTTTGCATTAGCCATTTATTGCTCCTTCTAAAAGTTACTCGGATCCAGAAGTATTCATTTTACTTCCTTTACCGAAGGTTACACGACTTTGCCTATCTGGTTTATGGATAGGCATTGAGGGATGTTGTTCCCTCATCAAGTTTTCATCCACGGCTGTCATTTGATTGCGGGTCTGCTCCCGAAAATATTCAGTTCTCTCTTGCACCGTTTCTGTGGGTATTCGTGCCAACATTAAACCACCGACACCTATAATCCCTTTGTTTTTACCCTCTTCAATAACTGGATACTTTGCAGCCACATCACCGTATTCTTCGGCTTTGACTGGTTCCCATCCTTCTCTCATTCTAGAAAAAACATTTGATTTATCATCCTCACCACGAATGGCGGTTCTGATCCATCTATGTTCATATCCATCTGGAGCTGGGGGAGCATCCAACTTTGCTGGAGGTTGCCAAGGTTTTCTCCTTGAGGTATTTGCACGACTTGTGGTCTCTCGTGAAATTCTGTTTGTAGTAGCCATATTCTTACTCCTTCACATGCTTTGCATATTCTTCTAAAGGAACACCCAATCTTTTTGCTATCGCAATCTGCGATGGAGTCAGTTTGACTGTTCTACTCTTCTTAGCTCCTGACCTTGACGCTGTATTACCAGCAGATGCAACTCTAGGAGCATTAGACTTTTTATTGTCCGAAAACTTATGTGAGAACTCGGATCTAATTCTATTATCCAGTTCAGTGTAATACTCTTCGGTGTTTGGGTCAAACCCTTCTTGCTCAATCAATGTTTTATGTATGCCAAAAGCTGCATAAGTCATGGTTTGATCTTGCCCAAACCACTCATTTTCTTGTGCCCATTTTTCGGCTCTGGGGTCTGGTTTTGGTTGAGCTTGAGGTTGAGCTTGAGGTTGAGCTTGTGTTGCCTCTTGTCTTTTTGCTTGTTCTTCACGATCTGCTTTTAATCTTTTTAGATTTGCCTCTTCCATGGCAATCCTAGAAATATTCTGTTGTGCATCGTACAAAGCATCTGCATCACCAGACTCTAATGCTTTTTTATATGCCTCTTTTGCAGCCTCTGCTTGTGCAGTTACTCGTGTGTCAAACTCACCAACGTAGTTGTTATCAAGTTTATCTAACCTCGCTTTGAGGTCTTCGTTCTGTTTTTTGATAGATTCTGCATAATCGATTGCAGCTTTTCGCTGTCGCTCTTCTTCCCTAAAACGGTTCGTAAGTTTAGAGATACGCTTTTTAACAGATTCTGAATACTCCGATAGATCTTCGTCATCAGCGACACCTTGATCTTCGGTTGTGGTTTGGGTATCTCCGACAACTTGACTTTCGGTGGGCGACCCCTTTTCTTCTTTATCTGCGTCATCTATTACCTCCACTTCTTCAAAAAGTTCTTCTTGTTTTGCGTTTTGCATACATTAGGCTCCGTATGTTTTTATGTCATCGGGATTGACAATGGTTGCAATGACTTCATCATCATTGATTATTCTAACTTCACCACCCTCTATCTGAAACCGTGATCCAGCGTAGCGACCTATGCACACCCAATCGCCTTCTTTACACCAATCACCGTCAGTTCCAAATTTGTCTACATCCTTATAAGCAAGAGGTCCCATCTTAATAACATAAGCCACAACTGTGGCTCTTGCTTCTTTTTCTCTTACGGAATCTGGGACATGAATACCACCTTCGGTTTTTTCTTTACCCATGTATGGCATGACTAATATTCGCCACCCAGTGGGTTTTGGTACTCTGTCTTTTAAGGATAATTCTTTTGTTGCTTCGTCTGCTTTTTTCTTAGCTTCTCTTTGTCTAAGAACATATTCAGGCACTATCAATGTCATTGTCTGTTTTCTCCAGCAGGGTTCTTACTTGTTCTAATGCGTAGGATAGACCCTGTATTTCTCCTACCATCGCCTTATAACTAGCCATATCAGAGGCGTTACCACTAGTCAATGCAATACTAATCTCATTTATCCTATCGTTCAAGGATTTTTGATATTTATATAAGAAATCGGTTACTTTCACTAATTAACACCTAACCTTTTTCTCTTCGCTAATTCCATTGTTGCCATGTTCATGGCTTGACCGAGAGTCAAATCTGGTCTTCTTTCTCGAATTTGTAAAGCAAGTGCCATGTTTGGATTTGTAACTCCAGGTAAGCTAGTTGGTAAGTCACCGTATGTTGTGTTAAATGTATTTGTCATTGCCTGTGTTACTTCTGTTGCTCGACTTGGAGCCACACTAGCTATACCACCAGACAAACTTTGTTGAGCCATCTCTGCCATGTTTCTATCAAAACCAGAACGGTAAGCATTTCCAAACTGGTCAAACACAGAACTTACTTGAGGAACTGATGCCATGTTTACAGACGCTGGTGCAGAAACAACTGGATCTGTTACATTCATCTGAGCACCTATTTGTGACATATCTGATATTTGTTGATCGTCTCTAGTTCCCATCAATCCAGTAAAATCTTCGTCTTTGAGACCACCTGCTGCATCACCTTTAAAACCAAGGGCACTTTTTGCATCACTAAAACTACTCTTAGCAGTGTCCATTATACTTTGAAGTCCTTTACCAATTATAGACATAATGCCAACTGGTTCCATTTCTACCAGAGTTCTTTCCACTGGAGAATAAAATTTAGGTGCAAGTGGACCTCTTGATCCTTCAAGTTGTGGTAACATTTGGCTTGGAACATCAAATGATATTTGATTACGCAAGTCAAAACCAGGGGTTAAGCCTCTACCGATCATACCTAAAGCAGCGAAGTTAGGGTCAAAGTTAGCAGCGTTTGAAATATTTGATACAGGTCCACGACCAAAGTCCATTACGTTAGGAGTATCTGACCCACCAAAAAAACTTTGATCTTGATTTTCATCACTTCCTATGGAAGCTATAGTCGGTAAAACTTTCTCCAAGTTCCACTAATAAACTCCTTTAAATCCAGTTCCTTGAATAGCGGCTCCTCCACCACGAGCAATACCACCCATCTTTTTCTTAATAACACCTCTACCAATCAAGATGTCTTTTTGTGTTACTTTGCCATCACCACTTAAATCTGGAAAAGCACCACCATCTTTCTTTTTCATTCTTGGATCAATGCCCATCTTTTTTAATGCTCTTAATCTTGGATCTTCAGAATCAGCAGGTAAAGGTGCTCGTCCTCTTCCTTTTATTTCTGGATCGTCATATATTGGTTGTCTGTATCTTGGTAAATCTTCTTTCTTTTTCTTTTTCTTTACTCCACCTTCTTCATATCTTTCAAGACCACCCATGGCTTTCTTTATTTCTTTAATAGCTTTTTCGTTAGCTTTAGCAGTTTCCATGCTAAATTTTCTATTTAAAGATTCTGTTTTGTCTGCCCTAAACGGATCCTTTTTGGGTCTCCTTTTAGGTTTTTCTACCTTTAATTTCTTTTTTTCTCTAATTATTATAGGCATGTAACTCTCCAATACTGTTGATCCACCATCTCTTCGTTTCTTACCCTTATCGATAAGACCTTTCGCCTTATTGTATGATATTCCCATGTCATTTGCAAACTGTCTTATTCTTGTCATTTCTTTTTTCTCCTTATACTCTCTTTTCCAGCTTTGGCAATTCTAACAACTTCGTTCTTACCCATCACTTTTGCTCGTTGTTCCATAACTGTAAGGATTTGTATCTTTCTCGCAAAAGGTTTGTTGATTCTTTTAACTTTTGCAACCGTTGCTCTTGCGTCAGCAGGCGTGGCAAACTTAATTCTGACGGTGTCTTTTGGATTCTCATCTGTGTATAAACGTCTGTCTGAACCTTTTGGTTTCTTGCCAGTTCCAACTTTAGGATCTTTCTTTTTCATATTCAGTTCCTTCTATGGGATGAGCACACATAGGACATTTGTATGTAACAAGTTTTACGACACCTGCAAAAGGTATTGGCTCTTCTGTTACTGTTTTAGTATATGCTATCTTATGTATGTAACAAATATCATCTTCTGACACTTCGTTTGATTCCCTCTACATGTTTGCGATAAAAATAATTACCTATCTTATTAAAAAATTTAAATAACTCTAAGTTTATTCTTGTCATTTCTTTGTATCCGTCTTTTTCATCTTATCATAGCTCCTCATTCCGCCGATTCCGAGCATACCAAACATCAAAGGCATCATAACAGACATGTCTGCTTGTGGTATTGTAATTCCAAAACCAGCACAAATTGGCGATACCATGTAATTTATACCAAGGCTGAGTCCTGAGATCCAGCCAATCAAGGGTCTCCAGGACGATTGAAACCAGTTACCTTTAGCATCTTCTTTTAAAACTTCTATCTGAGCGAGTGCCAACTCTTGGGCATGTCTTTCAGACATGGTGGCTATCTTATGAGCTAGTTCTGCCTTTTTGTCTGCATCTGGTATAAACTTATCTAGTAGTCCAGTAACTGGACCTATCAACGCTTGTAACATTATTTAACTCCGTTCTTTGCCATGTATGCACTTGTTCCCATATAAGTTCCCACAATACCAGCGCCTGATATATAAAATAGGTTGCTTATATCTGCCAACGCCTGTACACGCTCTATAGGAACTATGAACATTGCAACTGTAAAAACTCCCATACCTATAAGAGTGTATCTAGCCATGCGTAATTGTGCAAGATTTTTGCGTAATTTTGTCTCTGTCTCCTTGATTTCTTTTGCTCTTTGGAGCTCCTCGTCTGTAATTGTGTTGTCACCATCAAGATCGTATTGATTTAAAATAGAGTCTTTTTGTAGTTTTTTCTGTGTCATTTTCTACCTATACTTCGTAAACTTTCCATGACTTTATCGATATCTGGTTCAGTGCCGTTGGGATCATACACACATTTATACTTTTTTGGACACCAACTCTCAATCAACATGGTAAAAGTTTTGTTACCCCCTTGATAGATACATGCTCTTTTGTCTGTGTATTTTGACGTAATTCTTTTCTTAAGTCTACAAGTTGTATACTTAACCGTTTTTTTTTACCTTGCCATATTTTTTGTTGGTTTGTGTAGTCTCTAGGTTTGAATTTGTAACCTTCTGTCATCTGTATATAGTTCTCTGCTTTTGCTTTTTTCATCCATATACCTGCAACTAAAACTGCGAAACCGCCAACTATAGCTACCACGATAAACCAAGTTATAGCTTCGCCTATCTGTCTTCTAAGTTGTTGTTGTTTGTAAATCGTCTGTTGACGTTCTTTTCGTATCTGTCCTTCCATCTTTAACAGATCATCATATGCTTGTGGGCCATACGTCATATTCAAAAACATCTTGAGTTCGTACCTTTGTTCCTCAAGTTTCTTCTTGGCTGCATAAGCAGAGAGAGCTGCTTCCTCAATAGACCCAGCTTTGAAAAGTTTACCAAACAACGGAGGATTTTTTGCTTGTTTTTCAGCGTTATCAACATCAGATACAGCTCCCATCCATCTACCAATGTCTCCAGACATTTGTTCTATATCTCTACCGACTGCAAATCCTTTCTTGATTGCGTCAAATGCTTTGGAAGCCACGCCCATAGCGAGAGATATAGTGACTGGATCCATTCTTACCTACCTTTTAAAGAGGCCTGCGTATTTATCCTATAGATATTTACATCATTTCTGTCTTCTGCGATTTGTTCTTGAGTTTTTGTTCTTTGTTGTGCTAAATCAAACGCTTGTTGTAGTTTAGCTGCGTCAATCTGGAAGTTCATCATGTCATTTATAGATTTTCTTTGTAGCTCGGCAGTGTCATTCTCCAATTCTTTCTCTCTAATTGCTACAAGTGGGTCTGGTTTCTGTGCAGGTTCAATAGCAGGCAAGATTTCTTTCAATATTTCACCAATTTGTTGCGAAATCGCTGCTTCAACAGCTTGTGGTGCAATTTGTGGCGGTTGTTCACCCCTAGCCACCGCTTCTTGTATCATTGTTTGAAAGAATTTAGTCACTTGGTCTCTTGCTAACGCACTAACATGTTCTTGAACATGAGATTGTAGCAACAAAAACCCTTGTGGGTTGGTTTGTGCCACCATGTTTGACAAAAATAAAGCATGAACCACCAAATGTGCCTCGTGATCTTGTTCTGGAAACACTTGAAGTGGTGCACCTTTCATAGAATTAGCGTTTTCTGTCGCTGGATCTACTGGTGCAGGAGGTTGTGGTGGTGGTAAAATGCCATCTATGTTCTTAATATCAAGTGCATCATACATTCTTCGGTATGCCTCGTACTGATTATGTATTTGTGGTGCAGCTTGTGCTAGTTGCAACTGTGTTTGTGCCAATGACAGACGTTGTGACATAGAAAATATGTTTGGGTCTGACACTGGAAGTATATCTACACGACCATCAAAGTCATTTTGCATGATTTGTGGTGCAACATTTCCTACAAAATACGGATAAGGCACTGGATTTTCCGAAAAAATCTCTGCTAACATACGAAATTCTTGTTTTTGTGCGTAGTGCAAACGCTTGTGTATGCTAGAAATAATCTTAGAACCTTGTTCTATTAACGCAACTGTAGTTCCAACTGGTGCTTGTGAGTTAACATCTGCTATTTTTGCATCAGCAACTTGTGCAAAACGTCTACCAGAGTCAACAACCACACCTAAAAGCTGTGCGAGTGTCGCAGATGGCTCTTTGTACGGAAGGGGAATGATAGAGTTTTTCAAATCGCCACCTGGGACATCTATATCTCTAAACTCACCTGGGTTCAAAGGCTCGTCATCATTTCGGATTCTAACGCCTCTTGCTTTGAATCCAGCTGGTAAGTTTGATAATGTGCCCGCATCTATTAGCTGTCTCAAAATAGATGTGGCTGCACGAGATAATCCACCTATTGTATGTAATAAACCAAAGCCATAAAAGCCAAAACCTGGTAAAAACTTAAAATGAACAAAGTATTGTCTCTTTCTTTTTAACGGATCTTGTTCTCTAAAGTTTCTAACCACTGATAAAACTTGATTTGAATTTTGATCGATGGTGACAATATAAGGGAGCATAATACCCGAAGGCTGCCCTTGACTATCCATATCTTCAAAGCCTTCCAAGTCCAAGTCAACATGGACTTCAAGTAAGGTGTAACTGTCGTCTGAGTAATTAGGATGTAATCCTTGAAGGTCATCAGTAGTTTCTTGGATAGCTCCTTCGTCCTCTCCAGAATCTGTTTTAGATAATTCAACATCTTTATACACTCCCGCAACTTGTAGTTTACGGATATCATTATAACTCATTCGCACCATGTGTGTAACTCGCTCTGCCGTTCTAATATCAGAAGCAGAGTACGGAACTATTAAATCTTCTGCTGGTACAAACTTAGATACCGCTCTTTGTTTCGTAGGGTCAAAGTACACTTTCTTAAATGTAGAACCAGTGAGTGGTAAATAAAACAACATCTGGTCTGTGTCTTGATCGTATTCCTCCATGACTTCAGTAATCTGATAGTTCATGTAATCTTTAATTCTTTGTGCTTGATCTTCTGTTTCTTTTGTAGCAACACCAAGTATCTGTGTTGTTGCCTCTGACAATAGTGGATGTGTTACACCACTTGCACCAAGAAACGGATCACTTCTGTCCTCGTAGTTGATGCCAAGCAAGTTTAAACCCTTGGCGATTGCTTCTTCCCAGTCTTGTCTTGACTCTAAATCTTCTTTTACTTTTGATTGTAGATCAGATGCAATAGAAGCCAACACACCTTCTTCTATAACTTCTGCAAGGTTAGCATCGTGAATGTATGGTTCTGCCATGACTGGGATTTGTTCTTCACCCATGTCAAGTTCTATACCCTCTGGTAGCTCATCAACATCATCTTGTATTTGTAAAGCGAGTTGTTCTTCCATGGGCACAGGTTCACCACCTGCTCCCATAGCTTTTTCGACCATGCCTGCAATGTCTCTTGGTTGTTCTGCCATTAACTTGCCTTTCTCCTAAGATCTATATAACCACCTTTTGCTCTAAAAGTAAATTTACCTTCTGCTAATTTTCTTCCTTTTGATCCAGGTGATAGATCAATAACAAATTGTACTGGTCTGTTCAACTGTGCTCTTCTAGTATTATCCGCAGAAACCATTTCAAATATTCTATCTCTGTCAACTGTTGCACCAGCGTCTTCAAATCTTTTTGCCACGGTATCTAACGTACTACCATACGTTCCTAATCCAAAAGTTTTCTTAAGTCCTTGTACAGTGGTATCCTCTTTTGCTCTTGATGTCCACTGATCTTCTCTGTGTGGAACGACTATACCAGCAATAGGCTCTTTATATAGCTCTTCAAATCTAGGGTCTGTTAATTTATGAATTAAAGATTGTAATAGACCTCTTGATGTCTGTGCCATAGTAGCATTATTCGGTGATCTAGTGTATTTCTTGTTATCGTTAATGTGAGCATATAATCTCATAGCTGCTTCTCTTAATTCACTAGGAGCATAATTGTATTCTTTTGCTTTTTTTCCGATTTGGTCGTATAGTTTCTTAAATCTCCTATCTATTTCTTTGTTGTTATCTGCACCGACTTCATTGTCTTTCATTTGTTTTTCAAGAGCAGGTAGTTGTTTTTCAAGATTTGTTTTTTGCTTTAATATTTTTTCTGCTCTAACTTTATCACCCTCTAAGAAACCTTTGTAACTAGGTGTAAGAAATAATTTATACACACTTGTTAAACTTGGACGGTATCCACTAAAACTGCTACCAGGATTGTAATCATTTTCCTCATACGGCACTGGAGCCAATCTTAACTGTATTTGGCGAAGTCGATCTGCCTCTACGCCTGTGGGTAAAGTTCTAATAAACCTATTCAAAAGAGAATCATCTTGTTCTAATCTTTTCTCTTTTTTCTCTCGCATACCTCCTTGTACACCAGAATACGCATATACCTTTTCATTTCTCAACATAGATCCGATTAAAAGTTTTTTCTTCAAAGCATCTTTATTATCTAATCCAAGTTGTTTTGAGTATTTATTAACAGTCTGTGCTCCTATTGTTCGTTGTTTTTGAGTGTCTATCTCCTCCATATACTCTTTATAATTACCATCTTCTGGAACAAAACCTATGCTATCTGATACGTTATCTATGATTCTAGACAATTCTTTTTCTATATCTTTTTTTACTTTTGGTGGTATTAAGTTTTCTATATCTGACAAAATTTTATCATATTTATGATTAAAATATGCAGGAAATCGTCCTATTGCTCTGTCTCGTGCTCCTTCTCTTAGAGCACTTTCGTCAGCGTGTCTGTCTTGTATTGCATCAAAATCTATTGAAGAAAGCTCTGTTTTAAATTTATTAGCCATGTATGATCCGATTTCATGTCTTATAACATTCAAGGCTTGTTCATTAACGGCTTCGTTTACACCTCTTTCTAAAGTAGATTGCATTGTTTTAATTATTGCATCTGTTAGATCTTCTTCACTTATTGAGCCACGAAAACCAAAATCAGAGTCTGCTTCTTGTCTAAAAGCACTAGTAGAATCTGCTAAGAGAGACGTTGTTTCTGAATAATTATAACCCTTTTCTTGTAAGTTTTGATCTAGTAGTGCCTCAAAAAAACCCTCTGGACTGCTTATATAAGAATCTTTTATTTCTCTTTCTTCCTTGCCATGAGCGTACATGAGACCCGCTCTTCTAAAATCTCTAGTTTCTCCTACATCACTAGTTTGTTTACCAAGATCGCTATAACTATCACCTGGCATCCCTTGATAGTTTGATCTAAGAGGCATGTGACCCACTAGAGTTTTTACAAGAGTTGATTGTCCTCGTTTCTCATTATACTCTATTGGAAAACCAAGTTGACTTATATAAGCCTCGTTTTGATCTCCAGTTAAATTATAATCATTAAGACGAAGTTTTCCTTGTAAATTATATTTAGGAGCGGCTGCTGCAACTTTTTTAGTTCTGTCAGAAACTGGTGTTCTTAATTTAGTACGTCCTAATTCTTTTAAAATTATTGCCGCTAATCTATCTGGTGCTGGTTTAGCAAACTCGCCATTCTGTGCCATTTGAAAACCATCAAACTCCCTCATGGCTTCTTGACGAGGATCATTAGCAAATTGTGTTCCCTCAAATCCATCCATGGCTTCGAGACCTTCTATAAAGTTTTCTGCCATCGTGCTATAGTCAGTATCTGTAAACAAAATACTTTCTAGCATAGACTCTGCTTTATTTAGTCTTTCAGTGTCTACTTGTCTGCCACTAACTGATCCTTCCTCTTTTTGTTTAGCGTATGCTTTTACATAACTCATAACATTTTTAGGTAAAGTTTTTCTTAAAGTTTTCAAATCATCTAGAGTTACATTTTGTATCTTAGATATCTCCATGGGAGCAGTTCTAGTGGTTTGAAATCTTTCTATCTGATTATTTATTTTTTCTATCTCTTCTTTTGCTAGATTTACTTTCTTTTCTGCTTCTTGAAAAAGTTTTCTTTTTCTTGTTAAATCTTGATTAAATTGTGATGGAGCGTCATCATCTGACATTTCTTGATCCATAGCATCAAGAACTCTAATTTTATTTTTCTCACTTGGTGTAAATAATCTATAACTACTAGGACTATCTCTGCCTGTAAAATCGCCCATAGTTGTGTTAAGAGTTCTTATTGGTCGTTTGTCCGTGGGTCTCGCTCCACCAGAAAAAGTTCTGGTCAGATATGGATCGTTACCTCTCAAAGCCGTATCAATAGCACCAGAAAATAATTCTGGTATTCCACCATACTCTACTGGTGTGCCATACGCATATTCTGGTTTTGCAAAATCTAATAAGTTTTCATAAGTTCTGGTTACGTCTGATTGTATCTCTTCAACAATAGCATATAGTTTACCATCTGCTCCTCTTACAATCATAGCTCTCGTATAACCAAAACCTTTGTTGTAGTAGTCGTGAGGTAAATTTAATTCTTTCTCTCCAACTAAATTCTCTTCTATTGTTTTATCGTTCAGTTTAGTTTTTTGTTGAAGTGCGTTTATAACTGGACTGTTTGTTAAAGAACCAGCTTTCAATGATTCTTGGTCTGGGTTCACTGCAACAACACTTATATTGTCAATTTCAAAGGCTTTGCCACTCCCAAGTCGTTGAGCATCTGGATCTCTGTTTTGTACAATTTTTATTTTTTGATTACCTCTAGCGTCAGTTTGACCTGTAGGTTGTTCCACATTAATTGGTTTACCAGTCACTGTGGCAAAAGAGCTAAATATCCTTTGTCCAGAATAACCCTCTTCAGAATCAATCGTGCCTGGAGGAGCTAAACTTGGATCTGCTAGTATCTCTCCAGCACTAAGGGCAAAATTTCTAAAAGGTCCGTTTGTTCTTCTGTTCATACCACTTCTAACTTCTAATCTAACGGTTGGACGCATTTGGTCAAACTCATAGATAATCTCTTCCATGGTTTTTGTTTCGTTTTGATTTCTTATAAGGTATTCTTCTAGTCCAGAGATAAACGCTTCACCACCTCTGTTGTGAATAATTAAATCACCTCGTTCATTTGGTGCATCAAAAACTGTCCCCATCGATTTAATCTTTTTAGGTATGGTAGTTTTAACTGCTATATCTTTAATATTAGGGATAGACTCATAGTCTATTCTACCATCTTCTGTTTTACCTGCCGCTTTCACTGCTTGACCAAATTCTTTTCCTTTTCCTTGTATTGGTATGTACTTGACTTGGTCTTGAATTGATTCTGTGTATTGTTCCTTTCCAAGAAGACCAACAGAACCCTCCCTTCTACGCTCTTGTTTTCTTAACTCATCATAAACTTCAGAAACTTTTACTGGGTTTTTCATGCCAAACTTATCATCCGCTGCTAATTTAATTAACTTAATTCTTAATGGAGATACGACTGGATCTTCTGGATCAGTAAATCTTTCTTTGTTTTTGGCTTTGTTAAATTCTTGATTAATAAAATTTTTTACAAACTGAGGATCTGTAGTAAAACCTGCGTCTTGATCTTGTTTTACAATTTCTTGTGCTTTTTGCTCTATGGCTTTTAATTCTTCTTCTGCTATCTTCTGCACAGATGGATTGCCAACAGAACCACCTTCAAGATCTTTGCTAAAAAACGTCTGCTCTTCGTCAATGTTTGGATCAGTATCTTTCGTAATCGATAAGTTACCATCCACCTTTTGTTGTGTTGTTAGTTCTGTGCCAGTTTGACCAACGGCTTCATTCATCAATGTCTCAGCCGTGCCTGGGGGTACGTCTTTTGCTCTGTATTTGGCAAAACTAGGTCCGTACAAAGAAGCGGCAGTTTGCATAGCTAGTTGTTGAGAAGGTGGTAACATGCCTCCAGGTCCCATGGTGTCACCAATCAAACCTGCAATCCCAGGTCCTTGACGAAATGCTTCGATGGTCGTGGTCATTCCTCCACCCATCGTGCCACCAAGAACCACGCCTTCTAATAATCTGTCGGCAATTTGCTCACCAGTGTACTCTCCACCAGTCAAGGCAGTCGAACCAACGACCACGCCCTCTTGCAATCCTTCGGTTCCACCCTCAAACGCCACAGATTTACCAATTCGTCTACCAATTTCTTTTGCAGCATCAATTTTACCCGCTTCACCGAGCTTTTTTATTAGTTCTTTACCAGTAATTGTTAGTAATTCGTCTCTTGGAATCACTCTTCCAGCGCCAAATCTGTCCAAAAGTGCTATAATTGTACCCGCTCCAATAGCCACAGAGTCGTTATAACTGCCAGTTTTTTGCTCCATTTCCTCGGCAACTTCACCAGTTCCCACGATTCCAGAGCCTAAAATGGTCGCTCCACCTATCAAAGCTGCAGCTGGTACACTAAAAGGTGCAGTCAAAGCAGATGCCAAACCACCACCAAGTGCAATACCACTTGTCGCTATATTTTCACCAGTTTTCTCGGCAACCCAACCAATCGCATCACTCAAACCACCTTGTCGGTAGGCTTCACGAAGTCCCATGGTGTATTCTGGTTGATAGTTACCCTCTCTTATGTCCTTGTCTTGTTGTGCAACAATCTCTTGTCCATAATTAAAAAGAGATTCAATCCCAGTTCGGGAACCAATAACCTCAAGACCTTTACCAAAAAGTCTTTGTGCTTGGTCTATGCTGTATGCAAATGACGAATCTCTTGTTGCCATTATGTGATCCTAGTTACCCTTTTTTTGCCTGAAGCCAGTATATCAGAAAATCTGTTCTTAACCAGTCTTCCTTTTCTAATTGGTTTTTTGTTTAACTTTTTTCTAATTTTAAGAAGTCTAGTCATCAATAATATTCCCTTTTACTTCTTGGATACCAGTCTTCGCCTTCGTCTTCTCCGTCCAGTGCTATAAACCCACCTTGTCTAAATCGCATAACTGCCATTGTCATACTATCACAATAATCGTCATGGTCTCCGTTTGGAAAAGATGCCACTTCTTCTATTACATCTTCTGCAAACTTCTCTCCACTAGGATACCACACTTTTCCCGATTCGAAAATAGGCGATACAATGTGCATCCTCGTGGTTTTGTCTAAGTTACCCGCCTTTCGTCTGCCAGGACTGAATGTCAGAACTGGTAGGTTTTGTAACCTTAACTCGTCTGCCAAGGGTTGTCCACTTGCTTTTGCCTCGATTAACATCATGTCTGGTTCCCAGTATTCGTTTTCTTCTATCGCTATCTCTTTCAACTCTGGAAAACTCCAACGACCTTTCTTCGCATCTAACATTATCAAATGTTGTTCGCCATTCTTTTTTGGCTCAAATACACCCCAAGTTGTGATAGCAGAATAGTCTGCCGTCTCTTTTTTACTGTAGGCAGTATCGTAACTTTGCAGAATATAATCTAATCTTGGCACATCTTTTTCTTCCCACGGAGTCCACCACTCTCTTTTTATCATCGCAGTTTCTTCAGATGTAGGGTTTTGTTGCCACTGTGCGTTCCATTTCATAGGCGACAAGGATGCTTTAACTTTCAACAACTCGTCCTTGTTCCAAAATTCAGGCCACAAGATCTTATCATTTGGTAAAATCGCTGGGAACTCCACGATATCCCATTGATCTGCCATACTATCCTTTGCTTGTGCCTGTAATAATCTGCCTGTCAGATCCTTCTTTGACCATCTTGTTTGCACAATGATGATGGTTCCCCCAGGTTGTAATCTCTGTCTCGGACCTGATGTGTACCACTCGTATGTATTATCATAAGC
>LUMH01000122.1_pt1 | contig 16060 bp, 12 predicted proteins | sample 730001 | NCBI WGS metagenome assembly LUMH01 (sample SAMN03860268, study PRJNA289734) | marine metagenome | biome: seawater column; feature: ocean; material: water; isolation source: Red Sea water column Station 34 - depth 25m | place: Saudi Arabia: Red Sea | collected 2011-10-15 | depth 25 m
TCAGCGTCTCCGTCAAATTTCCAATTACCAAATGATGTTACGAACATCAAGTCTAACATATCATTAACCATATAGTTTGTTTCAATCTCAACACCTGAGTGTTTTTGATTTACTCCTCTTAGGAAAATGATATCTGTATCACCTGATGAACCTTGACCAGTAGAAACTGATTTAGTTAAGTTTCTATCTTGCCAATCTGTCATATAAGCACTTGCGTTTACTCCAAGTTTACCAAATCTGTAATTTACACCAAACTCATTGTGTAAGAATTTCTCATTATCTGGGTCTGAAGCTACATTACCAGAATAATCAATTACATTATCCAAGATAGGTGCTTTTTCAACTAATCCTGTGTTGAAGAATATATTCATATCAGGATTAACATCATACATTACACCACCTTTTAATTGGTAAGTTTGAATTGGGTCTGCCTTTACTAACTCTTGTTCTACCGTGAACCAATCTTGATAAGAGTATTCTATACTTGATAGTCCACCCATACCATATAAGTTCATTTTGTCAGTAGTGTAGTTAAATTGTGCAAATCCACCAATCCAATCTACTGTGGTTTCGTTGTGATAAGCAATGATATCTCCAAGTCTAACGACTTTACCTTCTTCAAAGTTATCATCTGCATAATCAACATAATAATCACCACCAAGTAAATCACGAACTTCTCTAGCGTGTTCAATACCTGCTGTTCTCCAATCTAAACCGAATTGTAATTCCAATTCTGGATTTACAACATAGTTTAATTTAGAAATCAAACCATAAGTATCTTGACGATTAATAGAGTTTCTTAAAATACCTGTTGAACGATTTTCAGTAGTAGAAAAGTTCTCATCAATGTTGTCAGAATTTTGTGCTATTTCAGCATTCCAATCCCAAGTCCACGGCGAACTTGCATACCATCTTTCTCCTTCAACTGCTGGCATTCTTGAAACACTTCCGTAAGTTCCTGTTCCACCACCAGAACCACCACTCCAATAGAATACTGATGACAATCTTGTTTTGTCATTTAATTCTAAGAAGTGATTTAAGTTCACTAATGGTTTATGGAAGAAGTTCTCTCTTTCATTTAGAAAGTTTGAACTATATCTATTGGTTGTGTTTGCTCCATACATATACCAGTATTGTTTACCTGTATATGATGGGTCAACTGGTGCGACATTTTGATTGAAAAATCTACCAGCTTCGGTTTCGAACTTATTACCTTCTGCGAAAGCGTCAGTATCGTATCCGTCAATATCACCGGCTAACTCTTGTGAGTAAGTAGCGATATTTTGTTTGTATAGATTTTGTCCGTGTCGTTGTGGTGCACCGATTGCATATAATTCGAACCTTTGTTTATCACTTACTGCATAACTTGCTCCCAAGTAATATGCCCAAGCGTCTGTCCAAGTTCCGTCAATTATACCATCACCTGTTTTACGAACAATTGTTCCACTCAAAGCTAACTTGTCATTTAACATAAGACCAGTATTATAGTTGAAAGTAGTTTTCATAAAACCACCCTCTCCTGCTTCTTGTTTGAACTTTCCACCTTTTTCAAAAGATGTTGGGTCGGTTATGATGTTCATTGTTCCACCGATTGATGGCGTTGCTAGATTTACTGCTGATAGTCCTCTTTGAACCTGAATTGAAGCCGCTGTGTCTCCAACTCCGTCCCAATTAGACCAATAAACCCAACCATTTTCCATATCGTTTTGGGGAACTCCGTTTATCATTACTGCGATATTTCGTTGATTAAAACCACGAATGTTGATACGAGCATCACCCGCACCACCACCTTGTTGAGTTGCATATACACTTGGTGTAGTATTAAGAATCATTGGAATATCTTGGCTACCAAGACGAGTTTCAAACTCCTCTTTTGTTACATTAGTGTAAGCAACTGGTGTTTTATCAGATGCTCTTGAAGCTAATACTTCAACATCTGATAGTGCAAGTCCACCAACTTCTAAAATGAAGTGGGTCATTACACCTTCATTACCAACAACAATTGTTTCTGTCATTGGTTTATACCCTATGAAAGAGGCTTTTAGTTCATATGTTCCTGCTGGCACATTTAACATTGCGTAAGCACCATCTGCATTAGCAGTGTCACCCAATTCTGTTCCAACTAAAACAACATTAGCTCCTTCAAGCGGTCTTGAGTTAGAATCGTAAACGGTACCATTGACGGTTTGTGCGAATAAACCAGTTGATACCATTAACAATACTATAAGATTACGAATAGTCATAATCGTTCTCCTTGTTAGTTACTGTGATAACGCGTTTTTATACTGGTGCGTAGTCTGCCAGTTAAGAATTTTCTTCAACTTCTGTTAATCCAGGTATTTCACAAGATTCATTATTACAAAACTTATCTACTTCCGCTTCTTCGTTTTTAATAACTCCAAATGATAATTTACCTAATTTTTTAACTTGTTTATTGTATTCCTTTTCTTCGATAGCTTCATAAGGCATTTGTTTATACGCTCCGTAATCGTGTCTTGGTAATAAACTAATTCCTTTTAAATGATACTGATAGTAATTAAGGACATGCGGTATTTGTTCTCCCTCTTTTTCAGGGTCAAATGTCACAGTACAACTCACTTGATTGTCCGCCCAATGTCTTTGTAGGAATGCCGCTATACTGAATTGTTCCCAAATGGTTAATTCACTTGCGGTTCTTATTCCCTCACCAACATCTACTGGTATTTCTACCACCAATGTTGATTCTTCTGAACCAAATGCTGGTTCTATTTTGTATCCTGCTTTCTTTAATGGTTCTACCAATTCCGAATTGATTGATAATCTAATTCTTCGTGTGTAAAATCTTGATTCTGGATAGTGTAGTCCTGGTGTAGCTCCAGCTAGTAAAGATACCGTACCACTTGGTTTTACTGATGTAGTCTTGATTGACTTTGGAATAGCAAACCAATCTGAATATTCTTTATCCCAATCTTGTATCGTATCATATCCTTCTTCTAACCAAGTTCTTAATTCATCAATACCACGATTAGTAATGAATTGTGCGATACCACTAACTGAACAACCAATTCGTCTGTTTCTCAACATAACTCTATTGGTGTCTGACCAATGTGTTCTACCCAATGTAACCGTTTTAGCATATAAGTATGCATATTTTAAAGTTCTTTTATAATCTTCTAATGAATCGTGGTTGTCTGGAAATGTTTCTACTAAACAACATAATTCATAACTTTCTAATGATTGTTCTAAACAAGGATTACCACCCATTACTCTATGGTCTTTGTTATCACCACCATTTTTCATACGAGAATAATGTCTCATATTGTCTAACCAGGCTAAACCAGGTTCCCCATTGTCTACAATTCTCTTAGCGATTTCTGTATAATCCATACCAAGTTCAGCAAATACTGAATTGTTTGATGTCCAACCAAATTGGTCTCTGTGTGGATTTACTTTGTAATTCTTTAAGTCTAAGTATTCTTCTGATGTAGGGTCTCCAAATACAATCTCTGCGGTTCTTCTAACATTACCGGCTACAACACATTTACCAATTAAGTTCATAATATCTACAATGGTTGTGATTGTGATTGGTTGTCCTGTATTACCCTCTAATACTTGTCTAATATCTTCGTGGACTTCTTCTAATGGTTCTGGTCCTGATGATACTCCACCAAAGCCTTTAATTGGTTCACCTGCTTTTCTAATCAATGAATAATCAAATTCAACAGGTGCTTGTCCGTGAAAATAACTTTCTAATAATAATTTTAAACTTTCTACCCAACCTTCACGAGTATCTGGGATTTGAAATTGTTGTGCATCTCTTTTGATTTCAACACCTTTAATTAGTATTTCACCAGCACCTTTTGTATCGAAACCAACACCAACACCTAACATTGATGCGTCCATTAAAAAACAAAATGGTTTTGAATAATCATCTTTGATTGTTTTAGTGGATACGAATGCACAATTGTTTAACGCCGCATACAAACCTTTTTCTTCAGTTATTGGTGTTCCCATAGCCCATAAACCACGACCAGGCGGTAAAAACTTCATATTAAATATTCTGTCATACATTTCTTGTGCTGACTTTTGTGCTTGCCAAGGATTCCAACCCAACTGATGTGAGTCTATCCATTGTTTTTGCATTGAGTAAGTTCCCTCAACTACTCGTCTTACGGTTTCCCACCAACGCTCGTTTTTTCCATCTTGTTTAATTCTTGAATAGGTTCTCATATAGACTAATTCTCCAAGACCATTGAACCCAAATGGTGCTTTTTTTCTTTTATATTTGTCTACAAAATTGTCCGATAACTGAAATTGCATTGAAACTCCTTTTAATTTTAAATCTGTTTTGTTCTAATATAAATATAAGATTATTCAAAACCGTCCACTTCTTTTTGGTGTATTTGCAACTTTTCTGCCAAAGTTTTTCGTAGAAACTCCTCTGAGTTATCCATTTTCTTTTGCTGTTGAACGCCTTGTTTTGAAGTGGATTTATAGATATCAATTTTACCAAGTTCAGTATCCATTTTTGAAGGAAATGTTATTCCGTCAACACCAAACCTGTTTTTGATAATGTGAAATCTTGCGGTTTTTCCAACCTTATCTTCTACTTTTCTGGACATACTCATCACAAAATCTGCAATCATAATCTTAGAATAAGACTCAGATACTTTTGTAGCATCAATTACTTCTTCTTCTAATGATGAACGATTGGCTTGTGAGGCAGTCCAAATCGGTAAATTAAATTCTCCGGCTAGAGCTCTTAAATCTTCATAAATAGCTTCTAACACAAATCTTTTTTCTTTTCCAACACCCATTAAAATATCAGCATAATCAACCAACACCATATCTGGTTTTATTTGTTGTAGTTCTAATTGTTTTAAATGAGAACCTAATGTCTGAACTGATGCTGATTTTGTTGGGTAATATTTAATTATTAATTTTCCTGGTAATTTTTCTAATTTTTTCTTGACATCATCTTTATAATACTTTATATTAGATGTAGTGATACCACTAAATATAGTATCGTATCTTAAACCTACATAATTTTCATTTAACTCTAATGAATAATGAACAATTGTTTTTCCTTTTTTCAATCCATTGGCTCCAATACATTGTAAAGCCCAAGACTTACCAATACCTGCTGGAGCAACAATAACACCAAGTTCACCACCACCTAAACCCCCGTCCATAATGTCATCTATTTCATTCCAACCAGATTCAACCACATCTCTTGCTGATTTGGTTAGTCTTTCTTCTAAACTTACTAAATAATCGTGTCCAATATTTCTTTCAGTTCCTGCTGACATTGCTTCATCAACTAATTTTTTGATTTCATCATAGTCTTGGTTTTCCAACAATACAACTGAGTCAACGATAGCATTTTTTAATTTTTGATTTTTACAAAACTTAATGGTTTCTTTTTGAACAAATTCTAAATCTGTTGATTCTCTATGATTCCAAGCATCTTTTAATTTATCAATAATAGATGTTTTCAATATATCATCTTCTACATCATTTATCTTTACTTTGATTACTTCTAATGTTGGACTTGTTTTAAATTCATAGAAATAAGATATAATAGTTTTAACTAACCATTTATTGGCATCAGAATCAAAATATTCTTCTTGTAGAATATCTGAAATAGTTTGTAAGAAAGTTTTCTTAACCAATAATGATGCTATGATTTTGGATTGAAAAGAGTTTCCAAAACTCGTTAGTTTTTCATTCTCCATATAACTTATCCCTTGTTTCTTTTCTAATTTTTTCTTGTTGTTGTTTACGATATCGTTGTCGGGCTTGTAACTTTAATTTTTCTTTATTACGCTCATAATGTTCTCGTTGCCATCTTAACTGAGCTTCTTTCTTTTCTTTTTCTGTTTTGTATATTACTTTTCTACCCATAAATAAATATCATTTTTATTTTCAAAATCAAATAAATTTTTCCCAAACTTCTTCTTTACCAATACGACTTTTCATAAAGTCCACATAATCTTCATCTAAATCACAACCAAAATAATCTAATCCCATTTTCTTTGCAACCAATAATGATGTTCCGGTTCCAGCAAAACAATCAAACATTATACCTTTTTTTAAACCTGATACTTTGATACATTTTTCTACTAATTCTTCTGGAAAGATAGCTGGGTGTTTCTTTTCCCCTGCAATTTCTTTTGTTATTTCTTTTGTTGCTTTACTTTTGTAAGTTAAATGCCAACAAGTAGTGGTTGGTCTCCAATCTCTACCACTTCTTTTTGCATTTCTTTTAACATTACTAGCGTCTGCTTTATATCTTGGATTAGTAGGGCCAGGGCCGTATGGAACTCCACTTTGTTCTAAATCTATTTCTGTGTTTCCGTCTTGTGTGAAGTGAAACAAATGTTCCCAACCATTCATCAAATATCTTTTACTTGATGTTGGTGTTGAGTATCCTCTAACATATCCGTCAATCTCAACTGCTTTCGCCCATATAATACTATTTTGTAGTTTCCAATCTATTTGTTTTATTACATCATAAATTTCAAATGGATTGTTTTTACCTGGTGCAACATTTAAAAATAAATGTCCTGTTGGTTTCAATACTCTACAAACTTCGTTCCAAACTTTTACTTGCCAATCAACATAATCTACTTGGTTATCATCATAAGTATTATAATTCATACCAATATTATAAGGTGGACTACTGACAACAATATCAAATGTATCGTTATCAATGTCTTTCATCACATCTAAACAATCTCCTTGTAAGATTTTGTTCACGAAAACTTCTCCCACATTTTTAATGGTTGTTCTAATTTATCAACACGAGCTTTTGCAATCTCATAATAGTCTTGTTCATTATCAATACCAATATATTTTCGTTCTAATGAAACACAAGCAAGTGGTGTAGTCCCACTACCCATAAACGGGTCCAATACCATATCACCTTTACGACTACCCAATGTTACTAAATAACTCATTAAAGTTAATGGTTTCACGGTCGGGTGTATATTTTTTATTTTATTCCATCTTCCATATGGATTTCCGTCTTCTCCTTTTAATGCTTTTTCTTTATGGTTTGGTCTAAAATCTGCTCCTGCTTTAAATTGTTCTTCAAAATTATCTAATCCGTCGTTCTTTTCTGATTTAGAAGCTTTTGGAACAATCATAAATGGAAATGTTTTCTGAACTGGTTCTGGTAATGATTCAATGTTTTTACTAAACCACTCATCTAAACTAAAGTATCTTGAATAATCATCTAATACTTTATCACTTACCAACATATTGGCTGGAAATCTTCCTGCACTTTCATCAACGAAGTTTTCTGAAGGGTCAAGTTGTTCAATGTCTCCACCTAAAAAATGTTCATTACCTTTAATGGTAGTTCCGATTGTTTCAGAACCTTTAAATGATTTTTGTTTCTCTACATACTTTTGATAGTCTGATTTATATGGTTTTCTTTTAGAGTTCTGAACTTGTCCATAAGATAATTTATCAATACCGATTGCTTCTTTTGATTTTTTACCAACATCTCGTAGGTCTGGCATAGTTTGATTTTCTGGTTCTACATAACCTTCCTCAAATGGTATTCTACAATCATCAAACCAAGTGATACCTTTTCCATTATCTTGTGCTTGTTCTAAATAACCTTTTTTATCTAATGGTTTCATTGCGACAATCACCACTTCAACTGCTGGTTTTGGTTGAAACCCACCATAACTTCCGTCAAGTTCTTCTTTTTGATTACCATTTTTTTCTAACATCTTTGATACATTCATTGCTTTTGGAAATCCACTTGCGTAAGTCCAATAGATTGGTGTGTAGTCAATTCTAAATCCAACCTTTTCTAACATTTCTGTCATACGATACTGAACATCACTTCTTGGTGCAGACATTACAAACGCCATACTACCAGGTTTCAATACTCTGAAACACTCCTCGAATATTTCTTTTGGTGGTAAAGTTTTATCCCAATCTCTACCCATAAACGAATAGCCATAAGGTGGGTCTGTGCATAATAAATCTATTGAGTTATCATCATACTTCTTTAATTCTTGTAAAGAATCACCTTTTATTAATTCAGATTTCATTTTATTGTCCTATAAATTTTACTAATGTTTGAAATTTAGTTTGTAGCCAAGTTTCTAAATTTGGAAGTGCTGAATACATTTTATCTTCTATGAACATTTTTTTAAATGTTTCTTTTTGTAATTTAGGAACTGGTTCTCTTACTTTGTCTATGGTTTTTGTTTTGGCTGATGCTGATATATTTACATTGTGTAATTGCATTAAATCAAAGTTTCGTTCCATAGTTTCTCTATGTTCTTCTAACTCACTTGATTCTTTTATTGCATCATCAACCGAAAATTGTTTTTCTTCTTGTAAAAATGGTAGTTTTTTAATTACGGTTTTTAATCCATAACCACGAACTCCATCAATGTTATCAGATTTATCTCCGTCAAATATTCTATACATTAATAAATTATGTGAAGGAATACCATATTCTTCCATTACTTGTTCTGGTTTGTATAGTTTTTTCTTTGTTGGCGACCATACTGAAATTCTGTCATCAACTAATTGAAGAAAGTCTTTGTCTGATGACATTATCGTTACTTTACTATCAGTTAAAACTTGTTTGGATGCGTATGCAATAATATCATCTGCTTCCACATTGTCTATTGATAGTAAAGTAATCGGTAAATGTTCTAAGTAATCAATCGTTCTTCTGATTTGTCGTATCATATTTTCGCGTTCGTGTTCAATATTATCAAACCCATACGCTCTGTTTAACCGAATATTAGTTTTTCTTTTGGCTTTATATTCTGGATATAATTTACGACGGCGACTTGACCCACCCTTTCCATCAAACACTATGATGCAACGAGTAGGTCTAAACATATTGATTGTGTAACCTATTGATTTCAGAAAACCAACTATTCCACCAATGTGTGTCCCATCATCATTAGTAGTTGGTATAACACTAAACACTCTAATGAAAGTATTTAGGCCATCTATTATCAACACATTTTCATTTGGATTATCTCCAAGTTCCGAGCCGCCTTGTTCTTTAATTTCATTAAGAATCGATAAATACTTAGATTTATTCATCTCCAATGACTTCTCCTGTATATTCTATATCATCAATACCTACTTTGCCTTTTTGGTATTCTAAAATACATTTTTCACAAATTTGTTTGTAAAGATGATTACGAAGTCCGTCATTATTTTCCATTAACTCTTTGAAGTCTTTTGATTGGAATTTATATTCTTTTTTGCGGTATTCTAATGTATACCAAGAACCACCTGATTTAACAAGTTTGTGTTCTTTCATTACATTTAACCAACCACCATAATTATCAATTCCGGAATCAAAATACATATCGTAGTCTGCGTGTCTCAAAGGTGGGCCTAATCTGTTTTTAATGATTTGAGCTCTACACTTCATACCTAAGATATTCTTTTTCTTACTATCTTTGATTTGACCCATATTTTTTAATCTAACACGGGTTGAAGCGTGAAATGGTAATGCTTTACCACCACTCGTAGTCCACGGGTCTCCAAACATCACACCTAATTTTTGTCTTAATTGATTTGTAAAGACAAGTGCTACTCTTTGACGACCAATCATTTGAGTTATCTTACGAAGTGCTTTTGAGATAACGATTGCTTTTGTAGTCGCATATCCGTCTTTTTCAAAGTCTGCTTCTATTTCAACTTTTGTTGATGTAGCCGCTAGTGAGTCCACCAAGATAGTTACTAATCTATCTTTGTCTGATTCACGAACTTTGGTAATGATATCTTCAATGGCTTCAAATATATCTTCAACACACTCGAAGTGCAGATATAACAATTTACTAACATCAACACCAATAGCTTCTAAGAAATCTCTACTGACTGATGTTTCTGTATCCATATAAACTGCGATACCACCTTTCTTTTGAGTTTCTGCTAAGATGTGAGATGCAAGTAGTGATTTACCACTTGATTCTAATCCGTTGATTTCTGTAATTCTACCAACAGCAATACCTCCGTCTTCACGATTAGAGATTGCTAAATCTAACATTGAAGACCCTGTTGAAATAAAGTCTTTAATGTCTGTTGGTGTATCATCACTTCCGTCAAGGAAATACGCTACTTTGTTGTCTTTGAACTTTTTGTTCAGGTTATCGGCTATGACATTAGCCAAATCGTCTTTTACTGACATTTTCTACTCCTTAGTTATTGAATAAATCGTCAAATTGTTGACTAGCATCTTGAACTTTTGAAGCTGATTCTTTTTTAGCTTTGTCTTCTGCTAGTTTTTGGTCAAATTCATTTACTGGTTTTTTTGGTTCTTCTGTTGAAGTTTCTGTTGTTTCTTCATCAGGATTTAACCACTCGTTCAAGACATTTGTCAAATCTTCATATGACAACTCTTGATAGATATCAGTAATTTCTTTTTGAGTATCTTTAATTCGTTCCAATATATTAGAGTCCTCAGTTATCGGTGTTTGATTAGGTTTAACACGAATTGAAGTTGAAGGAAATGATGCTCCTGTTTCTTCAGCAGTTTTAAACTCTAATGTAATATCACGACCATTTTTCGGGTCTGTAATGTCTCCGTAATCTGGGTCAGCAATGATTGAAAGAAGTTCTTGATAAACTGTCTTTCCAAATCCCCAAAACTTAACTCCTTCAGATTCTTCACCACGAACAATAACAGGTGCAAAAGTTCTCATCTTGGCTTCTAATTTTCTACCAAGATTGTAGTCATCTTTACTACCGGTTGTTTTTAGTCTTTGTGAAAATTCTTCAATCGGGTCTGGTCTACCGAAACTGATTGGTGAAAGATAGTTCTTACCACCTAAATTATAGTGAAAAAATAATTCTATAAATGGTGTATCTGGATTGAATTTGTAAGGAACTACTCTAACTTGTTGTTTTCCTGGTTGCGGTTTCCAAAGATTTGAAGTTCTAGTGTTGGTTGATTGTAACTGGTTTAACCTTTTTTTGATTGCGTTAATATCCATTTTGTGTCTCCTATTAAGTAATTGTTAATTGTTTAATTGTTAATTCAGTAATAAATATAAAGAAGTTTTGGAAAATACCAAGCTTTTTTACCAATCTTTAACATTTATTATTTTGAATATTTTTGTAGGGATAATATTCAACCCTTCTTCATTTGTCAATAGTAAATTGTTTTGATAGTTTTCCCACGGGATTGGAAATGACTTATCCAATACTCCGTTGTTCAAACTTCTAATTGTTTCGTTTAATGCATTAATCGTGTATAATGTGTTGGATTGTTTTTTTCTATGTAAAGAGATTGTTCCGGATATGGCTTCATCTCCGTCATAATAATCTTCAACCATTTCTATATTGTAAGTGCAAATTAATTGTCCTGCATCGTCTTCGTTTTGAAATACATAAATTTTATCAAATAAAATAGTATAAGAATCTATAATGGAATCAACAACAAGATTTAACTTACTATGTGTTGTAAAGGTGCATAATAATTGAGTTTTCATTTTTCAGTTTTTCCTTGTAAACATTCTATCATATCTTTACCAAGATGTGCTAATACACCTTTTGCATTACCTTTTGTTCTATAAGATTCTGTTCCAATCTCATTTTCTTTTTCATCATCTTTACCAGAAAAACTAATAGACTCTTTGTCTGGTGAAATTCTTAATTTTTTTCTTAGGTGTTCTTTTAAAGCTTCTTTTTCTTCTTTGGTTTCAGTATCCCCATCAAATCCTGATAATTCTTTCAAACACTCTCTAAAATGTTTTGGTTCTACAACCGTACCATCAATATTAATTGATTGAATACCCTCTAAATCACCATCAATGTATCTGTTAAAGTGTATTTCTTCCATAAAAGAATTAATATATGATTGTTGATTAGGGCCGTTATCTCCGTCTGGGTTTGATGGAAAAGAGTTCGGGTCTAAATCAGTATCTCCTTTTTGTAAATCAGATACTAATTGTTCGTGAGCTACCTCCATAGAATTTTTTCTTTTTCTACTCGTATCAACGATATCATCTAATTCACCAGACAAAGCTTCATTTACTATATCTGTTCCAATATCAAGATGTTCGGCTATTTGTCCGACTGACATTGGGCCTCCATATTTTTTCAAACCCTCTTTATTTAATTTTCTTATTCTTGATACTAAATCTGATACTTTTAGTATTAATTTTTTAACATTTTGTGGAGCTTTACCACTTTTACATAAATCAATAACTGCTTTAGTTATTTGTTCTGGTGTTGCGTTAAGTGGGTCTATTCCCATTTTTTCTAATTGTTTTGTTACCGAAGATTCTTTTTTTGCTTCATCAATATAATTTTTATCTCTTGGGTCTACAAACCCTAAAAGTTTTGATATTGGTTTTGTTGTTCCCTCTGGTAATTTTTTTGTATCATCTTCTACAACTTGTTCTGCGTTATCAACTGTGTTAGATGCTTTTTTAACAGCTTCATTAGTTGTTTTATTGACTTTTTCTTTTGTTTCATTATCTAAATTCATATCATCAACAAATTTTGTAATTAGTTCACCTTTTTTAGATACTGATGTGTTATTATGTGGAGCTTTCCAACCTTTTTTGTTGGAAGTGTGTTTAAAACCAATAGTTCCGTCTGTTGTTTCATATAAAACTCCTGTATCTGTGTCCTCTAAATCTTTCACATAATCTAATTGTTTTTGATAGTGGTCTATTTCTTCAGGAGTTGTTGCTTCTTCTAATTTCTTCTCTAGTGTAGAAATAACTATTTGTTTTTGATTATAATCCATTACACCCGATATTGGATATGGGTTGTTTTGTGGTTCTTTAAATTTAAATTTTGGTTCATTTTTTAAATAATCATATTCATTTTTACCAGTTTTATAACCAACTCTCAACCAACTCTTAACATATTTTTCTGGGTCTACACCAGATAGTTGAGCTTTTCTTTTTAACTCTTTACCTATTGGTGTGTCTTTTATTTTTTCATATTCGTTGTCTACAAACTCATCTTCAGTTAAGTCTGGATTTTTACTAATTTGTTCAAAAGACTCCCCACCAGCTTTTTCACCAAGAGTAGAACCTGGTGTTCCTTGTGGTAAATCTTTCATTTCATTTATTTCGTTTCTTCTTTTTTGCATTAGTTGTAAAACTATATCATCTGAATCAGATTGTTTTATTAACCTATCATCATTTTTATTTCTTTCTTCTCGTCTTTTTTTCTTTTGTGCTGATGTTTCTTTTTTTGGTTTTTCAATATCTTTTTTAAATAAATCTTGTCCCTTAACTTTTTCAGGTTTTTTAATGGTTTTTTTATCTAAAGGTTCTGCTGTTCCAGCTTTTATAGCCTTATCCATTGCGTCTTTACTACCATAAGTAATTGTTCTACCGGTTTCTTTTGATTTAGCTTGAAATTTTTCATCTTCTGTTAAATTACTCATAACTTCCAAAATAACTTTTGTTGGTAGTTTCATATCTTTTAAAACTTCACTCAACACAATCATATGTTTTGGATTGTTTAAATTAATCATTCCGTCATCTAAACGAAAAGACCATTCTACTAATATTTTTTTAATTAAGTCGTTCATTAATAACCTACTCCAATTGAACCGGCTTGTGAGCTTAAATCGTTCATATGTGATTTATTATAATATTCCATATATTCTTTGTTAAATTCTTTACTATAACGAACTTTTTTAACCGGTAAATTACCACCTAATGCAACAAAGATAGTTAATTTGTCATCTCCGTCCAATACAAACAATCTACCTTTTTTATCTTCAACCACAACTGGTGGTGTAAACTTTTTTGGTGGAACTGATTTTATTCCGTCATAAATTTCTTTGTAATTAAATCTTTCTTGTCCGATTAAATTTGCAATATCTTTACCACTTCTTTTAATAGAAGGTATTTTTGAATTGTTTAATCTTGCTAATTCTTTTTCAGAAAGATATTCTAATTGGTTAATTTTTTGTAATTTTGTCAACACATCATCTTTATCTTTTGCGAACTCAGGCATCACTTCTTTAAATTTATTGTTGTTTAAATATTCATCAGTAATGTGATTCATTTCAACCTTTGTAAAAGGACGAATATGACGATACTTAACCATTTCCATTAATCTAATCATTAAACTTCTCTGTTATGTCTTGTATATTATGATAACTTTTACCCCAAGCAACTTTTACCGGATAAGTATTGTTTTGTTCAATCGTTTGTTTGATTTGTTTTAAAAAGTCCATTCCGTCATCTTTGTGAAAATCAAACAAAAATGAATCATAACTATACAACACAATTTTTGTTTTTTTACCTTCTAATACTGGAAGTAAATCATCTAACATTCTCATATTGTTTTCAGTTTCTAATAATTGAATACAATAATTAAACAATTTACTTTTATTAGTAAACCTAATATTTTTACCAATCTTTCTATTATAAATATCAGAAACTACAAAATTATTTCTTTTATACTCCTGCCATTTTTTATCAATATATTGTTGAACTTTTGAGAAAAATGGTATTTCTTTTGCTATTTTGTAAGGTATTTCTCCATACAAATATTTAAACGAAAGTGATTTAGATTTTTGATAATCCACCCCATATTGTTTTGCTAAATATTCGTGAACTGAACCCTCTGGAAAATCATATCCAACGATTTCTGCTATTAATCGTAAATGATATGCATCATAATCCATTTCAATCATACAACCCTCATCACCATAACGACTAATGTATTTTTCTCTTGTTGAGTCTTTTTTGTTTAGTGCTGCGAAATTAACACCACCAAAACGATTACTTGGTCTACCGGTTGAAGTATAGATATTATATTCTGAATATTGATATTCATTGTCGGTTGTGAATAATCCATTGTGTTCTATTTTGGTTAAATTATTGATTACATTTTGGTTATATTTTTGATTATTTTTATCATAATAATATAAATCTCTCATTTTGTTTACCAATTTTCTATTGTATTCTAAGTGTTTCATAATTGGTATGTATCTGTTGATATTTTTTAGTTTAGAGAAATTTATGTTGAAAAAATCGTGTGAATTTGTCGTTAAATTATCAATGTAAAGTGGATTACCAGCCTCCAAATAAAAGGTCAAATTGGTATCATTTAGTGAGTTTAACGATAGGATATGATTAAAGGATTTCCTATTATAAATATACTTATTTTCTTTGTTAATGTCAAGAGCTTTTTCAACAAATTTTAAATTTAAATCGTTATCTTTTCGTTGTTCTGAGTGGTTCAACACGATAATATTTTCTTGATTTGTTGATAACCATTTTACATACAACAACGATAATTCATTTTGTATTGGGTGCAGATTTTTATCACATAATGTTGGTATCAATACCATTTCACTATTGATGTGCTCATTTATAATTTGTTGTAGTTGCTTTTTATTCTGAACTATCATATAACCTTTATTTAGTAATAAATATAATCAAAGTTTTCTAAAATACAAACTTTTTAATAACCACCTCCACCACCACCGGAAGAACCACCTGATGAACCACCACTTGAACCACCGGTTGAACCACCACCACCATATGAAGTTGTTGTTGTTGTGGTTGTTGTTGTTGGTGTTGTTGGTGTTGTTGCTTCTTCTGTTCTTTCTTGGACAAAACCCTCTAATCTTGCAATAATATCTTCTTTTGTTGGTTTTGATGGTTGAAAAAATCTTAATGGTTGTAATACTTGTTTTAATCCAGGAAGTTGTAAATCTTTTGAATCAATTAATCGTTGGTTTCTTGTTTCAACATCATTTCGTTCACCTTTAATAATAAAATCAATTTGAGTTTTAAGATAATTTGGTGTATCTTTTGAAAAGTCTTCTTGACTAATTTCAAATACTTTTGCACTCGTGTCGTTTGCTAGTTTTGCAAAGTATAATTGAATTGAACCTTGTCGATAATCTATTTCCGTAGGAACATATCTTGATTCATACAAATAAGTTTGTCGTTCAGAACCTAATAGTTTTCTATAACGAACAAAAGACGGGTCATTTCCATCTGCTTTAAAAATCAAGATAGAATCAGTTTCGTGTTCATTACTCGTCATATACCAATAACTTTTATCAGATGTGATATGAATATGATAAGGTATTCCTGCT
>LUMH01000361.1_pt1 | contig 16028 bp, 13 predicted proteins | sample 730001 | NCBI WGS metagenome assembly LUMH01 (sample SAMN03860268, study PRJNA289734) | marine metagenome | biome: seawater column; feature: ocean; material: water; isolation source: Red Sea water column Station 34 - depth 25m | place: Saudi Arabia: Red Sea | collected 2011-10-15 | depth 25 m
TCGTCCCCATCCCATGGTTCGGGGGGCTCGAATGCGAAGGACCCTGCATGGCTTGTGCCCACGTTGACAGCCTCGTGAAGGACATTAGTGTAGTTCGCCTTCCCGTTGCTTCCCTCTGGATAGTATGCGACATGCTCCACAAACATCAGCCAGGTGTTCAGCTCCCATGGAGAGTCTTTCTCCGACCAGAGGCTTATGTTCCACTGGAAGTTGTAGTCCAAAATCTCTCCAGAATGGTTCCCCCCCTGGTCGTTGGTTGGCATGGCCATGGAAGCGGACACTTCTAGGGAAATTGAGCCATTTGATGAGAAGGGGTGGCTCGAGCCCAATGCCAGTGCGGTAGAGTAGTCGGTCAGCAGACTGTTGGATTTTGTGCTGATTCCTGTGTACATTCTCTCTCCGTCGAAGACCTTGCTTGGAGCGGATCTTTCTGTCCCGGGAATCTTCACCACCCCCCCATCGGATGCGGTCATTGACCTCTCGGTGGAAAGAAGTGATCCAGCCCCATAGGTTTCCACCCATCTAGAGTCGGTGGAGTTGCTTCCGAATGGGTCCAGGGTCTCGTAGAGGTGTCTGTGGTAGTGTATCCTAGTGACGTCGAGGTCTCCGATGGCATCATCAAGGGCCTGTTCGGTCTTGATGCAGTTGGAACACCATGTGGCCGTATAGACCTCCACTATGCTCGGCAGATCGATTATTCCAGATGTGGATTCCGCATAGGTCGTATTGGACAGTTCGATCGAGATACCTCCGATGGTGCCGTATTTGGTCCCTGTCTCGTCAGTTATCCTTGCATCGTCCCAGAGGCTTTCAGTAGCCGCAGAGGATTGCATCGGGATTACGATGAGTGCAATTAGGACTAGTGCCCACAAGCGCCTCATGACTAGTCGACAAGGAGGGGTTATTGAACGGTTACGGGTTATTGTGATTTCTCGAAAGCCTCTATGGCCGTGTCTATGTCCTCGTCAGTGATGTGGAGATGGGCTACGGCCCTCACTATGGAGTCTGTCTCCACGCTCACATCTACTCCTAGTTCGGCGAGCCTCCTAGCCACTTCACTGGCACTTTCTTCCATACACTGCACGTAGACCATATTCGATTGGACACCCTCCAGTTTTACGGAGAAGGAGTCCATCGCATTGATTGATTCAGCGAGCCTAGAGGCTCGTATGTGGTCCTCGGAAAGTCGTTCGATGTTGTTTTCCAAGGCATAGATGCCAGCTGCGGCTAGTATTCCGGATTGCCGCATCCCGCCTCCGAAGGTCTTCCTCCACCTACGAGATCGTGAGATTGTATCCGCGTCACCGACAAGAACTGACCCCACCGGGGCCCCTAGTCCCTTTGACAGGCAAACCGAGATGGTATCGAAGTCTCTGACCATGCGAGCTGGGTCCGTCCCACTGCCTATTACGGCATTGAAAAGCCTGGCACCATCTAGGTGGGCTCTACAGTCGTTTTCGTGAGCGACGTGACAAATCCCGTCCAGAGTATCCTGATCGTAGATTGACCCCCCTCCTACGTTAGCGGTGTTTTCGACACAAACTAATTTGCAGTCGGGGAAGTGATAGTTGCTTCCGGCCGTCTTCCTGATCGCACTTTCGACTCCTTCCGGACTCATCTGACCCAAGCGTCCGTCGACAAACGCGATAGAGCACCCTGCTACGGATGCGTATGCCCCGGATTCCCACAGGTAGATGTGGCTGTTTCGATGTGTGACTATCTCGTCACCGTGGTTTGTCTGGCTTTTTATCGCAATCGTGTTGGACATTGTGCCAGAAGGAACGAACAAGGATTCCTCCTTTCCGAGCATTTCGGCAACCATCTGTTGAAGTTGTATCACTGTGGGGTCGTCCCCCCATACGTCGTCCCCGACCCTGGCTGCTGCCATCGCCTCCCTCATCGGGGTGGTTGGCTGGGTCACCGTGTCGCTTCGGAGGTCGACTCTGTCACCCGGGTAGTCCCTCATGTCCATCTCTGATGGATGTCCTCACATAACTAGTACGATGAGTTAGGGTTTCTTTTTCCTGATGTCCTCGGAGTACATGTACGCCTTTCCTTTGCCTCTTGGACCGGCACTCTTCTTGTTGGATATGTAGAGGATTGCCATGGTTCCTGCCAGTATGGCTGGAACTCCGAACATCAATATCGACATCCACAGGGGCCTCTCCACATCGATGCATGAAGCCTGGCCACTCAGCTCCTGTTCTTGTCCAGAAGGGCACTTGGTCTGCTCAGTTGATGCGGCTTCAGAGACGTAGCTCCCAGGATCGGCAGGTAGGCACCCTGCCTTACCTCCCTCTGACTGGTAGTTACCGGGTTGACAGGGGCTCTGGGATATCGCGCCTGATGAAGCAACGAAGTAACCAGGGTCAGAGGGGATGCAGCTTTCCATGCCCTCATCGGGTTGGTAATTGCCTGCCCTGCATGAGGTCTGGGACATCGCCCCCTCTTCGGGGACGTGATGACCTGCCATGGCAGGATTGCATGATTCCTGGCCACCGAACGACTGGAACTGACCAGTCGGGCAGGGTGTCTGGCTTGATGAACCTGGAGAACCGACGAAGTTTCCGGGATTTGCCGGCAGGCACGATGACTGTCCCGAATCTGGTTGATATGTTCCGGGCAGACACTGGCTCTGGGATGAGGATCCAGTTTCGTCGACGAAGTATCCTGGAGATGCATCTACACAAATTGACTGGTCGCCAGGCTGGTACTTTCCGGCTGGGCATGAAACCGTGGTCGATCCGTCTGAACTGGCTATCTGGCCTGGGGGAGGCGATTCGCATCCTGAGGACCCTGATTCTGACTGGAATTGTCCAGGCGGGCATGGTGTAGGTCCAGTGGCTCCGTCCAGGTCGACGAAGAACCCGGGTTCTGCGGGGGTGCAAGACCCCTGCCCTGGCTCAGATGAGTAGGTTCCGTTCTGGCATTGGTTCTGGGATGTAGAGCCTACTTCGGAGTAGAATCCTGGTTCTGCTTCTATGCACGATGTCTGTCCTGAGTCGGGTTGGTAAGTTCCAGCGGCGCACAAGGTCTGCTCTGCCGATCCCTCTGAGTCTGTGTAGTGTCCGGGGGTGGTTGGCAAGCAGGAGGTCTGCCCGGAAGAATCCTGGAACTCTCCCGGTTGGCAGGGGGATTGCGAAGATTGCTGCACATCTTCTACGAAATACCCCGGTGAGGCATCGGTGCAGTTTGCCTGTCCCTGTTGGGAAGAGAATGTTCCCGGTTGGCACTGCTGCTGGGAGTCTGATCCCTCTGAAGGAACGTGAAATCCTGGTCCGGCTTGGAAGCATGAGGTTGCCCCTGGCAAGATCTGGTAAGTTCCTGCTGCACAGGGTGTCTGCTCTTCCGACCCGAAGCCAGTAACGTAGTATCCGGGACTTGCATCTAAGCAATCTGTTGCACCTGAAGATGGTTGATAATTTCCTGAAGAGCACTGATTCTGGCGTATCGATCCTTCATCTGAGACGTAGTTACCTGGCTCGGATTGGATGCAGGATGACTCGCCTGAATCGGGCTGGTAGCTGCCTACTCCACATGGGGTCTGGGACGCAGAGGCAGCATCCGCTACGTAGTGACCAGGGCTCGCATCTATGCAGTCCAACTGACCATAGCTCGGTTGGTATGTTCCTGGTTGACAGGGGAACTGTTCGTATGGCGGGAGGTCGTTCGTGTAGTGTCCTGGCTCAGTCAGTTCGCATGTGCCGTCCGTCGCGTAATGCCCCGACGGGCATCCGTCAGGGAACGGATCCAGGATGTTCACGATGCCGTCGTCGTCATTGTCCCTCTCGCTCATCAGGGCGTGCCTACCAGTTCCCAGATCGACGTAGGCTGGGACGTCGCTATCCACGTCCTCCCCGAGTCCAAGGGCTCCTTCTTCGTGGTGTCCCCAGCAGTATACTGAACCGTTTGTCGCCACTGCACAGGTGTGATACAAACCTGACGAAATCTCTGCCACGCCTAGTCCTGTAGGCATAGATACGCTCACAGGGGTTGAGCTGTTGTTTGTGGTTCCGTCTCCTAGCTGACCCTGCTCATTGAGCCCCCAGCAAACAGCGCTACTGTCATCGAGTATGGCACATGTGTGATCGATGCCTGCATCTATGGAAATAGCTGTCCTCCCTACGGGAAGGGACACGCTCCTCGGGAACCTCGAGCTGGTGTTGGAACCGTCACCCAGCCTACCCTCCGATTCTCCGTAGGAGAATGTGTTGTTACCCCAGCAGTGAACCGACCCGTCGTCTAGGATTCCGCAGGCGTGTCCCGCGCCTAAATCCATTGCGACCAAAGAGCTGTTTGCAGGGAGGATGGAAATTGGGGTCGGCTCATTCCTGTCATTGTAGGTCCCATCGCCGGTGTGCCCGTAATCGTTGTTACCCCAACACATTCCCGAGCCGTTGTCCAGGATAACGCAAGTAGAGGCCCAGCCTGCAACTACGGAGATCGGATATCTACCCTGTGGGAGATCGATTTCGGTCGGAGCGTTCCTGTCGTCCGTATCGCCGGTCCCGAGTTGTCCATCGGAATTCTCGCCCCAGCACCAAAGCGCCATGTCCGGTTCGGTAATCGCGCAGGTGTGGACCACCCCCGTTGCTACGGCGACGAAATTCCTGCTTCCAGGCATCACAGAGGGGCCATGAGGCTGGTCGCAAATACTGCCGCAACTAATGTGGCCATGTCCTATCTGTCCAGAGTAGTCCTCTCCCCAGGCATAGATATCGCCGCTCGATGTAAGTGCTACTGAGTGGCGCCCGTCCGGGCTAGTCTCAATCACATCCGAGAGGCAGCAGGTTGTATCGTCTACTTCGTTTACTGATACTGGGGTGTATTCGTTTGAGACAGCGAACCTGTCTTCCGAGATACCTAGGAACGAGCCATAGTTACTACCCCAGCACTTCATCTCATTGTTATCCAAAACAACGCAGGTGTAGTCATAGGATGCTCCCAGAGCAGTTAGAGAGTAAATAGATCCCACAGTAGAACCAGGCATATTTAGTCCAGAGTGAGTTTCCATTGAGGTTGGTTCTTCGTCAAGGATTTCCCCACTAGGTTGGTGCAGTCCCATGGATAATGACATGCCCAGAAATAGAAGGGCAATGGTCAGTGCTAGGGTCCTGTTGTGTTCGATGCGTCCGCTCATGGCTACCGAAGTAGAATGGATGTATTAACGGTTTTTTCGTCATTGTAACTGTCCACACTTTATGGTCAAACTAATTTGTGACATACTCCACGGACGGTCATGCCGGACAGTGAGGTGCCTGTTGAGTCGTTCCTGTCTGACAACTGTCCGCCTATGGGAATCTATGAGACCCTATACGCCTTCAGAGATTCTTTCGGCAGTTTCATGGGAGCATCCATGGTCTCAGGGGTTCCCACTCACCACCCCTCTGGAGAAATTCGGAGGCCCTCCACTACCGGACAGTGTGGATGTCACTTGGGAGGATCGCTTCTATCCGAAGGCGTGGGGCCATCCGGACTTGCGAGAAGCTATTTCGGGGTACTATAACGACCAATATGGGTCGAAAGTAGAGCCCGAGAATGTGATGGTGTTCGCTGGAGGTAGGCCAGGGATATTCACTGTTCTGGCATTCCTCAAAGATCACGTTCAGGTAAGGATTGGCAACATTGAGTGGCCGGCCTATCTGGATATCTTGGAGCAGACAGATACGGACTTCCAAATTGTCCCTTTCACCAAGGAGAACGGCTTCCACCCTAGCAACGAGGAGTACTTCGATAGATCTGGTCTGAATGCAAAGACAAGCCTGATGCCGATCATCTCGAACCCCCAGAACCCTTCCGGTCAGACAAGGTGGGGGGATGAGTTGCGAGATCTTATCAGATTGGCGGAGGGTCCCAAAAACGGTATCCTTCTGGATGAGGCATACGAGATGTTTCACTCGCCTTCGGTGAGTGGAATTCAGTTCGTAGAGGACCTTGACAACAGTAACGTGTTCATCGCAGGGGCCTGTACAAAGGGATTGCAGTCTCCAGGAATCAGAATTGGATGGATCGTCTCTAGTAAGAGGAACATCGAGACGCTGTCCAACTTCTCCAGCTTCGGCATGGGTGGAGTCAGTCATCCTTCCCAGCACTACGCGGTCAAACTCCTAGAGCCCAGTAGAGTCGAGAAGGCTAGGAAGGCAGTGGAGGAGCATTACAACTGGCAAAGAGGAAGGTATGGTGAGGCATTCGAGGAAATGGGGCTTGGGGTTTACACTGGCGATGGTGGTTTCTACCACTGGCTAGAGCTTCCTGAAGGTATGACGAGTTCCGAGTTAAACAAACGATTGTTCAAGCACGGCGCTGCAATACTTTGCGCTACTGACTGCGACATGGCACGTCCACATTCGAAAGACCCGAGTTATGAGTCGCCTTATTCCCGGTTCTTCCGATTCTCCTTCGGCCCGCTGCTTCCTGAAACCTTTGATTCAGACATCGAATTATTCCGAGGGGTTTTCGATGATTACAGGAAAGAGATTGAACTCTAAATTTGGTCAAATCCTTAAGTGATGGATTTCCTCAAGGCGCTGTGGCGACAGGACCAACAGCGCAACAGGCAGCCAAGCTGGCCAAGGCGACGTATACTCAATTCTTGGAAGAGCCTGAACGTTCTAAACAAATTGCGAATATCCCGAAGCTACTGAAGAAGTTCGAAGGTAACTATGGAACTATGGTCAAGGGACTCCAGAAGAAGTACGGAAAGGTGACTAAGAAGTCATCGGAGCCGGAGCCCGAACCAGAGCCGGAGCCCGAACCAGAGCCGGAGCCCGAACCAGAGACTAAGAAGAAGGCGAAGAAGACATTGGATCCAGCAGAGGCGAAAGCCAAGGAGGCCGAGGCTAAGGCTGAGGCTGCAGCAGCTAAGAAAGAGTTGGAGGCTGCTAAGAAGGCGCAAATGGGAGATGCGAAGAAGGCCGCGAAAGAGGCCAAGGCAGTTGCTAAGGCAGAGGTCGAGGCGAAGAAGGCCGAGGCTGGGAGGAAGGCAGCAGAGAAACAGGCCGCGGCTGCAAAGAAAGCCCTAGATGATCTGAAGAGTTCCGCCAAACTTTCCCCAGAGGAGCTTAAGGCAAAAGAATCCGAGCTAAAGGAGAAAATAAAGACTGAGACGGCTGCTGCAAAGGAGTTCGGGAAGGAAGCCAAGGAGGCTATGGCCGAGACAAAGAAGCTTGGAGCGGAGGTTGCTAAGGAAGGAAAGGCGGCAGCAAAGGCTGAGGCGGAGCTGAAGAAGGCCGAGATGGAGAGAAAAGTAGCAGAGAAGCAAATCAAGGCTTCTGGAAAGGCGAAATCGAAGGCGGAACAGCAGCTCGAGGAGTTCCGTGCAAAGCGTGAGTTAGCAGAGTCGAAGATGGAGAGTACCATGGCCAAGAAGCAGGAGGCCCTGGAGGCTTCAAAGGCAGAGGCCGAGGAAGCGAAAGATGCTCTGAAGGACGTCAAGGATCAGATGAAGACCGAGATGGCAGCTGCCAAGTCCTTGGAGAAGGAAGTCAAGGCCAAGCAGAAGGAAATAGCGAGAGTGGAGGAAGAGGCGAAGAAGGCCGAAGCACAGAAGCTCAAGGTACAACAGGAGATAGAGGAAAGTCACAAATTCAAGTCGGAGACAGCGAAGAAGGCTGAGGAGGTCGAGCAGGAGATAGAGAAAATCCAGAGCGAGATGAAAGGAAAGGAAGAGGCTCTTGTCGGAGTCGAGACAGCTGCGATGAAGGCCGAGAGGGAAGCAGCCCATGAAGAGTTGAGGCTCAAGGCTAACCTGATGGAAAGAGAGGAGTTGATCCTAGAGAGGGTCAGCCTCAAGGCTGTTCAGATCAACTGGGCCCAGATCGGGGAAGCAGAGGGTCAGAGGCCAGACGATTTGACTCGAATACAGGGCCTGGATGAGTTCTCACAAAAGAAGCTCAACGTTCTTGGAATCCACACCTTCGACCAGATTTCCAAAATGGACCCGGTCACGGCCGAGGTCGTCAATGATGCCATGGAGTTCACACCTGGAAGAGTTACCAAGATGATGTGGGTGCAGCAATCAGTCCAGCTGATGGCAGAGAGAGGCCGCTAGTCACTCGGCTGGAGCATATATCTTGAATTCGCTAAGGGGCGGGGTATACACATGCAAATTAATCAGGTTAGTTCTTTCATTGTTTGAAACTCGGTGGATATCTGGCTCCTCTGCAGCACAAACCTCTCCTGGGACGTATCTCCTATCTGATACTGGGTAGGCCAAACCTTCCTCATTAGTCTCGTACACTGTCTCCGTAGACACTCCAGAGACGATTAGGAATGCGCAGTCGCTACCAGTATGATCGTGTATGGGTGTATCCTGACCTGGTGTCCAGCATATGGCCACAAGTTCGTAGTGCTCATTCTTCTTGATCACATTCCTCTGATACCCATCCTCGGAATACCCTATACAATCCTCCAGAGCATCGACGTTTACTTCCAATGAAGAGAGCCGAGCGTCCAGCTCATCGAGACCGGGCCTCCTGTCGATTCCATCCAGCCATTCTGTGAGGCCCCTAAGGGACTCACACTGGGACAGAAGTGTGGACCTCGCCTGTTCTGATAAGGGGGCCTGGGTAACCACACACCTCGCAGAGGGACTAGATTCAAGACTCTTCTTACCAAGTCCTAGACAAGGCCACCAAACACCGAGTCAACCAACCAGGGATAGTTGTCCGGTAATCTTGTCTATCTCGCCCCTCGGTCCTGGACCTATTCCAACCACCGTCTCAGTTCCAGGAGGGATTTCCGTATGTCCTGCATCAGTGACTAGTTGGCATACCAATCCCGCCTTCTTAGCCCTCGAGTAGACTTGCTTCAGCGAAACCAAATCGGGGACCTTGCATACGATCTTTCTGGCCCCTCTTCTTAGATACTGATCCAGAGCCCGAGGGTTGCTCCTCTTAGCAGAAAGGACGCACTCTGCCGATGCGTGCGCGCATTGTGCGGCTAGTTTTCCCTTCGATAGTTGCAAGTCCTGCCTGGTAACTAGGACCATTGTTAGTTCGTCAGTTGGCGACACCATCTCTCACCGCTTCTATTGACTGAGAAGACCGATGCCGTGACATTATCTCTCCCAGTGGAGTGGCCATCCATGCGACGAAGAGTATGTTTCCGAATGCGTGATAGAGGTCGAAAACCAGACCATTCAGGAGGTACGGGACGAGCATCGAGAATCCTGTATCGAGAAGGATGCTCAGTGATACGAACCAGTTGAAAGCAATTCCTGATGCTGCTGCTATGAAGGCTAGGCGGTTAAGCCTGAGTTTTTCATTGACAACTAGCTTGTCGGAGAGAAGGGAGCCGGATATTCCTACTGCTCCCCATCCGATGGCTTGGAAGATCGTCCAGGGTCCGTGTCCCATGAAAATCACATTTGAGGCGAGAGCTACGATTGCTGCTAGGGCGAGAGCCCGCGAAGCTCCGAAGTACACTCCAGTCAAAAGAACGAGTACCGTGACCGGCTGAACATTCGGAATGGGTTCCATGAGTATCCTTCCAGATACTCCGAATATAGCGAGGAGGATCAGCATCCCCCATTGGCTCTGGTCCCTAAGAGATCGTTCGCTCCTGATTAGGGAGAGCACGATTATAGAGAGCACTATGACATTCAGAGCGAGAGTTTGAATCGGAGTGAGATAGACGTTGTGAAAGTCGTACAAAGTTCCGCCCCGACCCTCTGTCTCAACCTCACCTCTTCATAGTTCCTCAAGAGTTACCATGTCCCGATACTCCATTCGATGACATCTCCTTCGGACATTACCAGGTCCCCTATACCCACCATAGAGGGGACCCCATTGTGATCTAGGTGCCAATATGCTCCATTGAAGTCCCCAGTCAAAGAGTCCGGGTTCAGCCCGCCAATCGTGTGAACAAACACCCCCCATTGCCCGACTTCGTATCCTACTGATAGTTGGCCATTGGCCATTCTAGTTGACTTCATCATGAAGTCTAATCCATTTGAGTACCCCTCAAATCCTCCGACACACGCACCGGTCCTATTCAGATCCTCATTCGTTCCGATCTCTTCACCGTCTGGACCAATCATGGTCACTCCAAGGTTGAATTCAGAATGAGGGGAGTCCGAGGGGAAATAGATGCAGAGGACTTGCTGCTCATCCCATTCTGATGGGAGTCCGTGGTGGGAAGACTCGTTGTCTTCGATATATCTCGTCGACTCTTCCGCTAGTCTGTCCTGTATGGACGGAGCTAGAAGTAAAAGTGCTACTAGGGCTACAACGGATGCTGGTTTCAACCAATCAGACATGGGGTTATTGTCAGACAGGTTCAGTCTATCAAGATAGTTGTCTAATCATAATTGTAAGATATCGGATTATTAATCAATCATCTCGGAAATCCTATCCCTGAGAATCTTGCTTACCAGTTTCCCATCTGCAGAACCGCCTAGTTTCTGCATCACCATCCCCATCAGTGGTCCGACAGCTCCCATTCCTCTTTCTTTTACAAAGTCGGAGCGAGTGCTAAGGACCTCGGTAACCGCATCCTCAACAGATGACTCATCGGCTGGAACGAAGCCTCGTGATTCGGCTTCCGACGACATGAAGTCCACTATTCTATCAATTGGACCTTCGACTGATTCCATTAGAAGAGTCTCCGCTCCCTCTCTTGTTAGGAGTCCTTCCTCACGAAGGTGAACGGACGCCGCTAGGGAGTTTGGTTTGGAGGTGCCACCCTCCAGGAGGGCGCTTGCCCACGCCTTGGCTGGAAGTTTAAGAGGGCCCTCGATTCCCTCGAATAGTAAGTCATCAATCTCCCCGTTCAGCAACGCCTCTTCCTGATTTTTAGATAGCCCCAGACCTGATAGTCTATTCTTCCTTTCCTGTGCGGACAGTGGAAGGTTCTTGCAAATAAAATCCCATCTCTCTGATGAGATTTCCAGAACTGGTATGTCTGTCTCGGGATACATCCTAGCACCTCCTGGGAGAGGCCTTAGGGCCGTTGTCGTTCCATCTTCCGGCTTCCCATTCCGTACCACTACGTTCCTCACCTCTCTGGGTAACCTGTGGAAGGCTAGTCGTGCCCTGTCGACGACTGCCTCTAGTGCCAGTTCGGACTGCCATTTTGGAGCCATGCACAGAACGAATGCGTCGTCTTCTGACAGAGATAGTTGACTCCTGACCGAGTTGACCTCAGTTTGAGAAATCCCGTATGCGGGGAGTTCGTCAGAATGGAAGATTCCCGATACCCCAGCAAGCTTGGCGGCACTGGCTAGCTCCCTTCCCAATCTTGGCAACTGTGAGCCTTGTTCGTCCGTGGTCTTCCTTCCGATCTTTCCTGAGAATCCTGGAAGGGATATTCCGAGGATACAATAGCCATTCTGCAATGAGGATGATACCATGTGTGAATCGCATTCTGAGAAGAATTCTGTCACATCGTGAGTAGAGTAGGGTATTCTCTTCTTCGTGGCAAGTTCTACCCTATTCTCCACTGGCATCGAGTCAGATTCCCTATCCGGAGGAAGGGGGGGGAGGGAGAACTCGCTTCTCAGTTCATTCGCCAGACGGTAGAAATGGAGTTGACGAGCCATCTCCAGTCGAATGATTCTCGGAATCCAGTCTAGGTCCTGGCATCCTTTGATCTCAACCCTATCTCCACAAGAGATGCTGACATTGAGGTCTTGTCTGATTGACCCTAGTCCCCTCCTGACCCTGCGAGTATCGCGAAGCAGGCGGCCCAGTGCCAATGCGGTCTCCTTTGCATGCTCCGGAGAACGAACATCCGGAGCAGTAGCGACTTCCACTAGAGGGATGCCCAGCCTGTCTAGATTGTAAACTACAGTTTCTCCGACCTCGCTCCTCTTGGTCTCGAGCTTCCGAGCAGAGTCTTCCTCCAACGAGATCAGATCGATTCCAACCTCGCTAGAGTCGGCCTCTATTTGTCCATCAGTAGCCACAATCGTTGTCCTCTGGAAACCACTAGTGTTGGAGCCATCCACCACCGTCTTCCTCATCGCTTGCAGGTTTGGGATTGGTTTTGCACCCATCAGAGCGGCCATAGTGAGAACGACATCTACTGCCTCAGAGTCATGGTTCCTTGGTGGCGACTCGTCGAGTTCGATGAGTCCGGAGTTAGGTGACTGGACGTATTCGAAAGTCCTGTTCCTCCTTTGCTCGAATCTGGCAGCAACGTCTGTATCACCCCCTTCCCCTCGTGATGCTCTGAGCCTGCGAGTAGAACGCGGCCAGTCCTGGGGAATCTCGTCCGACCTGTATTCGAAAAGCTCGCTGGGCATTCTCGAGTGAAGTTTGTCGGTCGCCAACTGTTGGTGGATTTCCAGACCGCACATGAATCCCAGTGAGACGGGATCTAGTTCCTCGGGAACGGTCACGTCTCCAATTGGTTCCATATGCAATATCAAGGGAGGGGTTTTGGCTCATAGGCTCTATGGAAAACGATACGTTTCTAAGGTGTGTTCATACAATATTCCATCCTTGAGCATCTGAGCGAGTACCCTGTCAACCTCATTCTCGGTAATCTTGGGAAGAGCGGTATTGTAGATGTCGGCTAACTTTGCCTCCCCTTTTTCCGAGCAGATATCTCGGATCATGTTCATTACTGCAGTCTTACTTACTCGTGCTCTGGGAGAGACGCCTGAGAAGACCTCGGATTCGTCCTCAATTCCTGACTCTTCCCTCCAGTGCTTGAACACAGCCAAAGCCACCTTAGCGTTCTCCAAAGTAGCCGTATCCTGCAAGTGCATCCTTGCATGGGCCTCTGTCAGACGGATCAGTGCTTCCAAAGCCCTCGCTGTGATTGGGATAATTGATTCCTTATCACCGAACTCATTGTTGTTCCGTCCCTCGTCCTCGCGGCCGAAGGATTGCCTCTCTTCCGTGTAGTACTTGAGGATGGCATTCTTTGCATCCTGGTCCAACTGTGGATGCACTGTTCTCTTGGCGAACGCGATGTACTTCCTTAGGAAATCCTGGCTGAGGTGCTCCGCCCTCCCGTTTTCAGGTTTGACAATGTAGAGTCCTTCCTCGTTATCGGACGGGCCTAGCTCGATCGAGTTCGTGTATCCTGACCTCATCCCTCATCATCCAGATGATATCGAATCTAGAGGCCAGTGCAGGAGCTAATCCAGTCTCTTCGTACGCCCTCATTACGCTGGTATTCTTGTGCCTCTTCGTGAATCTCCCCTCCTTTGGATTAGCGGCTGCGAGAATCGCGCATCTAGAGTTTAGAGTAGCCGTTATCCCTCCCTTGGCTACGTGGACCTTCTGCTGCTCCATCGCTGGATGCATCATCCTAGTGTCATCGGTGGATATCTTGTCAAACTCGTCTATTGCGGCGAGCCCTCGGTCTGAGAGTGGAAGTACTCCAGCCTCGAGGGCGAATCTTCCATCTCCGAATGCGTCCCTTACTGCTGCTGCGGTCAGTCCGGCTCCGGAGGTTCCTCCTCCTGTGGCGAATCTTCCCCTCGGGGAGAGGTTCGAGATGAATGTGAGTAGTTGCGACTTGGCAACGCCCGGATCACCCATGAGCAGGATATGTATGTCTCCTCTGGATCTCGTATTGTCGTTCAGTCTCCGTGAGACTCCTCCGAAGAGTTGCAGAGCAAGCGAACGCTTGACTAGGCCTATTATCCCCGTAGAGAAGATGGAGGGGGCTATGGATTGTTGAATCAGAGGCATCAGGTCTTCTCTATTTGAGATCTCTAGAATTCTTCTCCTGTCCTCTTCATCGATCGATATCTCTGTGAACGGGGTGCTCTCGTGCTCAGAGCTAATCAGGTGGAAGATAACGTCGAACATAGGAGTCTTCTTCCTATTTCTAACCTCACTTCTGACGACAGGGATGACGTTCGCAGTAATCCTCTCTCCCGGAAGGTGACTGTTTACTTGGTCGCCCTCTATCAGAACCATGCCCCTCCTGGGCTGGGCTCCACTCGGAACATACTCGGGTTGCTCCTGAATCTCTATCCACTGGTTGTTTACCATTCTAGAACTTAGGAGTACCAAATCGAACCGTGTTTCGACTTTGGTGCTTCCACATCCGCCCAGAGCCTGCGGACAGTTGAGTGGTTCCTTCAATTCTCTCTCGTTTTCTTGGTCTATTTCTATGTCATGGCCGCACGACTCGCACTTGAAAACCGCCCTGTGTATTCTGGGCTTAATCTCGGAAATCTTGGTGACAATGACGTCGACGCTGCGCAGTTTGTCTATGTCCGAGCTACCTATCTCCCGCAGGGGCATCCTTGAGTCCCCAGGTAGCTCTCCGACCCGTAGCAAGGCATCTATCTCCTCTCCCCTCTCTCTGCAAATCTCCATCAGAGTCTTTGAACCAGCGGAGAGAATCTGCTTTGGATGCTCCAGTACGTCCTCCGCAAATTCCGGATCGAAAGTCTGGATCTCATGGAATGGAACAGAGAGGTAGGGGAAGTTGGTCTGACGAGACAACAGTGTCATCACCTCTGACTCCTTAGCCTCCTCAAGGAAGGTCCTCCATCTGGCCGAGGCGTCATGTGCTGCCATTGTCATATTCGTCACCGGGCTTTGTGACTCGGAACACACGGCCTATGAACAGTATGGTTGCTTTTTCCAACCCCCTTACTTCCAGTGGAGAAATGAAACTCCTTCAGGATGCTTTTCTGGATTTTTTTCACTTCTACTGCAAGTTAGAAAGCGAGTCCTCCGGACTGATTTGGATATGGTGATATTGAAGTCTAGAACCCTAATCGACAAGCATGGAGTTTAGACGATTTGGTCGTGACCTAATCGTTAGGCTGGACAAGGGGGAGGAATTGCATGATGCCATTAGGAGTCTGAGCAATCATGGAATTAGCACTGCAGCAATTACCAGCGGAATAGGGAGGGTCAGGGGGACAGAAATAGGGTTCCTTGACTCAGACGGAATTTATCAGAAGATGAAGATTGAGGAGCCGATGGAGTTACTTTCGATGCAGGGCAACCTGGCTCCCGGCCCAGATGGGGCTTTCACACACATCCACATTGTAGCCTCGGATGACGATCACGTCGTCAGGGGCGGTCACCTCTTCGAGGCAACAGTCGAGGTTACTGCAGAGATTCACATGAGGGTATTGGACGAGGGAGATGCAACCATGGTAAGAAAAGCCACAGAGAGCGATTTCTTCGGGCTCTCGTTCTATGATTTGGAGGGCTAGTCCTGCGGGTGCTTTTCGCACATGGATTCGAAGGTAGTCCAACTGGATCCAAGCCCACCTACATGAGGGAGGCTTTGGGATGGAAGGTTACGGCACCGAAGATGTCTGAGCTAGGATGGAGCATCGCGAGTCAAACGGAGGTTCTTATCAAGCACTTGGACGAAGGAGAGTATGACTTGGTCGTCGGTTCTTCCATGGGCGGGCTAGCTGCGGCAAACGCCTCGTCAATGAGGCCTAACGAGGACATCAGACTACTGTTGATAGCCCCTGCATTCGGACTTGCAGAGAACTGGGAAGGGATGGAAGAAACGGGTAGGAGTGCTTGGAAAACCACAGGAGAGAGGAGATACACTGGTTTCGAATTGGACATCGTTCTTCCATGGGAATTTATGGAATCAGCAGAAAGGATGTCGTGGCCAATTCCTGCACACCCCACTGCCATAATGCATGGAAAGTTCGATGAGGTCGTTCCCATTAGCTATTCGCGCAAGGTTGACGAATCCTGCGAGAACGTTACTCTTTACGAGACAGATGACGGACATAGGATGAAGGATTCATTGAGTGTTATCCAGGAAGTTGTATCCGAACTCATGGACGGATTTGTTAGCAGGCCGAATGAGGGGCAGAAGGTTGAGGTAAAGGAGGAAGTATCGCAGGAGGTGAGTGTCGCTGGGGACGAGCCTAATCTCGAGGTCGATGGCGATTCAGAGGAAGAAATCGAGAAGCTCGAGGCCGAGATGAAGAAGCTGGAAGCACAAATGGCGAAGAAGAAAGAGAAGCTGGAAGTCTCGAGGAAAGAAGCTCGGCTAGAAGAGTTGGCTCTGGAGAAGGAAGAGGAGGAAATTGAAAGAGAGCTCCAGTCGATGGAGGCGAGCGAGGCGGTTCAGAAGGC
>LUMH01000386.1_pt1 | contig 15781 bp, 19 predicted proteins | sample 730001 | NCBI WGS metagenome assembly LUMH01 (sample SAMN03860268, study PRJNA289734) | marine metagenome | biome: seawater column; feature: ocean; material: water; isolation source: Red Sea water column Station 34 - depth 25m | place: Saudi Arabia: Red Sea | collected 2011-10-15 | depth 25 m
GTCATCGTCTGCCTTAGGACTTGGATTTAGATGTGGATTTTTAGGTCTTTTACACCTTGAAATAATCACAGAGAGACTTGAAAGAGAATTTGATATAAATTTATTAACTACAACACCTGGTGTTGTTTATAAAGTTCACTTAAATAATGGTGAAATTATCGAACTTCAAAATCCATCAAATTTACCAGATCCTAATTACATTAAATTTATTGAAGAACCGTGGATTAAAGCCACAATTATCACTCCAGACCAATACTTGGGATCAATTATTAAGTTATGTCAAAATAAAAGAGGTATTCAAACTAATTTAAGTTATTCAGGAAATCGTGCAGTAATTAATTATGAGATACCTTTAAATGAAGTCGTATTTGATTTTAATGATCGTCTTAAATCTATGACAAGTGGATATGCTAGTTTTGATTATGAAATTATTGATCACAAAGAAGGAGATCTAGTAAAAATGAATATACTTGTAAACTCAGAACCTGTTGATGCTCTTGCAATGATGATACATAAAGATTTTGCTCAAACTACAGGTAGAGAGGTCTGTGAAAAATTAAAAGACTTAATTCCAAGACACAACTTTATGATACCGATTCAAGCAGCTATTGGAGGTAAAATTATTGCTAGAGAAACTATTAAAGGTTTTAAAAAAGATGTATTAACAAAAATTCATGGAGGTGGAGCGACAGATAGAAAAAGAAAACTGCTTGAAAAACAGAAAAAAGGTAAAGCTAGAGCTAAGCAATTTGGAAAAGTTGAGATTCCTCAAGAAGCATTTATAGGTGTTTTAAGGATAAACAAAGAGTAGGTATTTTGGAGAGGTGGCCGAGTGGTTGAAGGCGCACGCTTGGAAAGCGTGTATAGGGGAAACTCTATCATGGGTTCGAATCCCATTCTCTCCGCCATATTTTTATTAGAAAAATGATCTTTTTGACGGGTTTTAAAGAAATAGAAAAAAAATCTAAAAAACATCAAAAAAACGTTGGTATCCAACATTAATTTAAGCATTTGCGTCTCTCCCATTTTTAAATTTTTTATAAAAATGTTATAAAAAATTCTTCCATATTATAAATTAATGACAAAAAATAATTCAAACAATTACCAAGCTGACTCTATAAAAGTCCTAAAAGGTTTAGAAGCAGTAAGAAAAAGACCAGGTATGTATATCGGTGATACCGATGATGGGACTGGATTACATCATATGGTTTACGAAGTTGTAGATAATTCCATTGATGAGGCTCTAGCAGGTTTTTGTAAAAAAATTGAGATAAGTATAAACGATGATAACTCTGTAACAGTAATTGATGACGGTAGAGGAATTCCTGTTGATATTCACAAGGGTGAAAAAAAATCAGCTGCCGAAGTTATAATGACCCAACTTCATGCTGGTGGTAAATTTGATCATAATTCTTATAAAGTTTCTGGAGGACTACACGGAGTAGGTGTTTCAGTTGTTAATGCTCTTTCTGAGAGATTAAAACTTACAATTAATAGAGATAATAAAAAATTTTATATAGAATTTAAAGATGGAGACGCTAAAACTTCTTTAAAACAAGTTGGAAAATCAAAAACTAGTGGAACCGAAATTAATTTTGTTCCATCCAAAGAAATATTTTCATCCATTAAATTTAGTTTTTCTATTTTAGAAAAAAGGATGAGAGAGTTAGCTTTTTTAAATAAGGGCATAAAAATAGTTTTAAGCGATTTAAGACAAAAAAAACCAAAAACATTAGAGTTCAAATTTGAAGGAGGTATCAGTGAATTTGTGCAATTCATTGATGAGAAAAAAGAAAGTTTAAAAAACAAAAATGAAAATGATCTTTTTAAAAAACCAATTTACATTGAAGGTTTAAAAAATAATATTGATGTTCAATGCTCCCTTAAGTGGAATGCAGGGTATAGTGAAGATGTATTACCTTATACTAATAACATTTATCAAAAAGACGGAGGAACACATCTTCTTGGATTTCGAAGTGCATTAACAAGAGTAGTAAATAAATATGCAAATGAACAAAACTTGTTAAAAAAAAATAAAGTTTCTTTATCAGGAGATGACGTTAAAGAAGGATTAACTTCAGTTCTTTCTATCAAAATTCCTGACCCTAAATTTTCGTCTCAAACAAAAGATAAATTAGTCTCATCAGAAGTTAGAAATATTGTTGAAACTATCATTAATGAGAAGCTGTCAATTTGGTTTGATCAAAATCCATCAATTTCAAAAATTATCTTAACTAAAATTATCCAGGCCGCAGTAGCAAGAGATGTAGCTAGAAAGGCAAGAGAAAATGTACGAAGAAAAGGAGCCTTAGAATTAACGGGATTGCCTGGAAAATTAGCTGATTGTCAAAACTCAAAGCAAGATGGTACTGAACTATTTATTGTAGAGGGTGACTCAGCTGGTGGTTCAGCCAAACAAGGCAGAAACCGTGAAAATCAAGCAGTTTTGCCGCTTAGAGGAAAAATATTAAATACTTTTACAGATCTTAATGGATCGAAAAAGAATGGAAATGCCAATGATTTAAGAACTAAAAGCTTATCAAAGATGATTTCATCAAATGAAATAGTTACATTGATTAACGCACTTGGTCTTGATCCAAAAAATGAGGATATAGATCTCAAAGATTTAAGATATGGAAAAATAATAATAATGACAGATGCTGATGTTGATGGCTCACATATAAGAGCATTATTATTAACTTTTTTTAATAATAAACCATTTGATAAATTAATTGAGTTTGGACATGTTTATCTTGCTCAGCCACCCTTGTTTAAAATTAATAAAGGAACTAAAAGCATATATATCAAAGATGAAAATGAGCTTGAAAGTTATTTAATAAAAAATTCAAAGGATATTAAAAAATATAAAAAAAATTCTAAAGAATTTAATAATATTCTCCAAATTGAAAAGTCTAAACTTAACATTCAAAGATTTAAAGGACTGGGAGAAATGAACCCTGATGAATTATGGAATACAACTTTAAATCCTGAAACAAGAAATTTATTACAGGTTCAATATTCAAAGAATAGTAAAAAAGATCAAGATTTGATACAAACCTTAATGGGTAACGATGTTTCCTCAAGAAAAGATTTTATTGTTGAAAATGCAATAAATGTTTCAAACTTAGATATTTAGATGGATTTAAAACAATCTGTCAAAGCAGCATCATTAAATAAGTCAACATATATCAATTTAAGATGGATAGGGATTTTAGGTCAATTTATAACTATAAACACAGTCAAATTTATTTTTGGTTTTGAGTTCAACTTTATTTTATCTAATCTAATAATTTTTATTGGAGCTTTAAGTAACTTCTACTTAATGTTTTTTTATAAAAAACCAATACTTTCAAATGTAACTTCTTTTAATTTTTTATCTTTAGATATCCTTCAATTGAGTGCTTTACTTTACTTATCTGGAGGTATTTTAAACCCTTTTTCAATATTTCTTTTGATACCGAGCGTATTTGCTGCATCCAATTTAAATATTAGAACAAATATTGCTTTAATTTTAATTACTCTAGCATCGATCATAATTTTAACTTTTTATCATTATGAGCATTCCCCTTGCATTGATAATAGCATTATTTTTTTTAAATTATTTTGCATTTATTTTTGGACAAGAAACAAATCTTAGGAAAGATGCATTAGATAAAATCCAAGAAGTAATTTCCAAAGAACATGAGCTGGTTTCACTTGGGGGACAGGCTGCAGCTGCAGCTCATTCATTTGGTACTCCTTTGTCTACAATTAAAATTATTTCCCACGATTTATTTGATCAATTTAAAGATAATAATGATGTTAAAAAAGATCTCGAACTATTAATTAGTCAGGTTAATAGGTGTAATGAGATTTTAAAAAAATTAACGTTAAATCCTACTATAGAAGATGATTTTATTGACAAAAATAAAACGCTTTACGATTATATTAGTGAGATAGTTAACTCATTTAAGGAAATTTCAAATAAGAATTTCAATATTGATAAAGAGCAAGATTCCAACTCATTTGAAATATTAAAATCTGTTGAAATTGTTTATGGTTTGAGGAATTTTATTGGAAATGCTAACAAATTTTCAAATGAAAATATCTATATTGCTATCAAAAGTGACAGTCAAAAGACTGAAATAACAATAGAGGATGATGGCCCTGGTATACCAAAACAAAACATTGTTAGAAAAAAATTCTGCCAAAATAACAATTAGAAATTCAGAAACTAGAGGTGGAGCTGAAGTAAAAATAGAGTGGGAAAATAAAAATTTAAAAAAATTAGTGTAATTTTTTATTATTTTCAAACAATCCACTAAGCTGACCAATCATTACATCACCTAATTCTTGAACATCAGCAATTTTTATCGCTTTTTTGTAATATCTCGAAACATCGTGACCTATACCTATAGCAAGAATTTCGATATCACTTTTGTTTTCAATCGATTTTACAGTTTGCTTTAGATGTTTTTCTAAAAAATCACCCGAGTTAACAGATAATGTTGAGTCATCAACCGGAGCTCCATCTGAAATAACCATAAGAATTTTTCTCTCTTCTTTTCTTTTTTTAAGTCTATTGAAAGCCCAAGTAATAGCTTCACCATCAATATTTTCTTTAAGCAAACCCTCTTTTAGCATTAAGCCTAAATTTAATGTTCTAGACAATATATCAGCACAAAGAGCGGCAATAGTAATTGGTCTCCCTCTCATAGATCCAGAATTATCTATTAGTAAAGTCACAACTGTATCTTTAAACTCTAAATCTTTCTCTTTTTTAAAAGAAAGGGAATTATATGGATCAATTATTATTCTTGGTAATTTTGAACTATCTAATAAACCTTCTTCAAGGTCAAATTCCCAAGATCTATTTTGTTTTGCAAGTAACTGTCTTTGTAATTTATTTGCAAGTTTTGTAATTATGTCTTGGAAACTAGTTAGCTGTTGATCTAAATTTTTTCTTAATTTAGAAATTTCCTCTGAGTTTTCCAATGTTTCTGCTTTTGCTGTCTCATCAAATTCTGAAGTATATATTTTATATTCTTTATTACTTATTCCTAAATTTTTTTTCTGAACAATATTTTCTATTTCATTATTTTCAGCATCATCATTTCCTAGTTGTTCATCAAGTCTAAATTCATTCATTTCGTCAGAACTATCAACTCCTTCATTAATACTGTCTTCCTCTTCTCTTTCCTGGGATTCTCCACTATCTGTTTTTTGATCATCTTTTGAATTATTGTTATCTTGCTCATCTTCTTTCTGCTCTTCCCTTTTGTTTTCTTCTTCGGATTCGAAGATTTCCATATTCTGAAGAATTTCTGATATTTTAGAATTGTATATGTCCTGATTCTCTGCATTTTCTTTTAAAAAGTCTATGTGTTTATCTAAAGATTTTTCAAAATCATCTTTCCAGTATGATAAAATTTTTTCAGCACTTTCATTTAAATTTACGTTCATTATTTTATTAAGCATGTAATATTCAAAAGCTTCAGAAACATTAGATTCCTCTTTCTTTTTTATATTTTCAGATTTTGCCATACCAATCTTATTGTTATATTTGGCCATTAAATTTTTAGAAATTCCCCTCATCATTTGTGATCCTAAAAGTTCATATCTTATTTTTTCAGAAATTTTATACAGCGTATGGCAAGTAGGTGTTTTTGGAATATTTTGTTCCAAAGTAGAATTATCAGAAAATTTTCTTTTTAATGCTTCTGAATCTGCCTCGGCTCTTAATTTAATAAAGTTTTCTTTATCTTTTAAATTATCAAATTTAGAAATATTAAATTCTTTTAAATTTTTTTTGTCTTTTAATGGATATGTTTCACCTGAAATGGCTTTAATCGTTGAGTTTAAAGCTTGTTTAAATTGCTCTTTTATAAGATCATCTTTGTTCATTAAACCTGAATATTTATCATCGACTCTGGCAGTTCTTCGCCAAAACATCTTTGATAGTATTCTGCGATTGTATTCTTTTCTACATCATCACATTTATTTAAAAAAGTTACTCTGAACGCATAACCCACATCTTTAAATATTTCTGAATTTTCTGCCCAATGTAGTACCGTCCTAGGACTCATAACAGTTGAAATATCTCCAGCCATAAATCCTTTTCTAGTAAGTGTCGCAACTTTTATCATGTTTGCAACTCTCTCTTTACCTTTATTATTATCTAAAGATTTATTTTTTCCTAAAATAATTTCCATTTCTTTTTCTAAAGCTAAATAATTTAATGTTGTTACGATATTCCATCTATCCATTTGTCCCTGGTTTATTTGTTGTGTTCCATGATAGAGACCAGTTGTGTCTCCTAAACCAACAGTATTTGAGGTTGCAAATAATCTGAAATATTTATTTTGCTTAATGACCTTATTCTTATCTAATAAAGTAAAATTTCCTTCAGCTTCCAAAACTCTTTGAATTACAAACATCACATCTGGTCTACCAGCATCATATTCATCAAATACTAAAGCTACTGGATTTTGTATCGACCAAGGAAGAATTCCCTCCTTGAATTCTGTCACTTGTTTTCCATCTTTGATTACAATTGAGTCTTTACCAATTAAATCTATTCTACTAACATGACTATCTAAGTTAATTCTGATACATGGCCAATTCAATCTGGCTGCAATTTGTTCTATATGTGTGGATTTACCTGTTCCATGATAACCTTGCACTAAGACTCTTTTATTAAATGAAAATCCAGAGAGGATTGCTAAAGTTGTATCTTTATCAAATTTATAAGTTTTATCTATATCTGGCACATAATCAGTTTTTTTTGAAAATGCGTCCACTTCCATATCAGAATCTATACCGAATGTTTGTTTAATCGATAATTTAATATCTGGGGTCTGTTCAATATTTGTTGTCAATTTTGTCCTTATAAGTATTTTTTAATTGGGTATAAGCTAAAGTTATCACTTTAAGCTTATCTTCAAATTTTTTATTGCCAGCATTCATATCAGGGTGAAATTTTTTCACAAGTCTTTTGAATTTTTCTTGTATTTTGGCCCATTTTAAACCAACTCCAACACCCAAAATTTCAAAGGCTTTAAGATCATTACTATTAAAATTAAACTTATTCATATGATTCAAATTACTAAAATCTTTAAATTTTCCATTTTCATCTTTTAAAGTATTATTCCACAATATTTTGAAAAAATTGTCTGAAGAGCTGAAACTCTGCGTTGGCTTATGCCATGTCATGTCAGACTTTAAAAAGTTGATTACTTGTTCGTCGCTCATACCTGAAAAATAATTCCAGCTTTTATTAAACTCTCTTACATGCTCTAGACATAGAAGCCTATATTCTTTGCTGTTATCCTTTTCTTTTGGAGCTTTGTAAAGTCCCTCCTTATTGCAATTATTCCATTCACAAATATTTTTCATATAATATAATATCAAGTTTAATGGATATTAATCAACTTTCAAAAAAAATTGAAAATAAACTTTTGAAAGATACTTCTATAAAAGATGTAAAGATAATTGATAACACTTATAAGCATTTAAAACACAATTCACATCAGAAAGGCAAATATCATATTAAATTAGAAATAAATTCTGAAATATTAAAAAAAACGAATAGAATTCAGTCTAATAAAGTAATCTACAAAATTTTAAGCGAAGAATTGAAAACTGATATTCATTCTTTACAAATAAGCTTTATTTAATTCTTTTAATAAAAACTTGTTCAATTCACTAGATTTGGCCTGATAATTTAGGTTTAATTTTCCAAAATTCCTTATTAATATTAAGTTTATACTATCTGATTTATTTTTTTTATCACTTTTCATAAAATTTAGAATTGATGTAATTTTCCTTTTATTAAAAAGATCTTTATATTTATTTTTAATTTCTATCTTTTTAAGAGTAACCAAGACTAGCCTCATATGCGTGAGCAAAAGTATGGCCAAGATTTAAAGATTTTCTTAAATTTTTTTCTTTTTCATCCTTTTCAATAATTTTTTTTTTTAATAAACAGCTATTTAAAATTGCATTAATTATAAAATTTCCTTTTAGGTTTAAAATCTTATTAAAATTTTTATCTAAAAAAATAAAATTTTTTTTGCTATCAATTAAAGTACTTTTTAATATTTCAGCATATCCACATATAATTTCTCTTTTGGGGAGGGTACGTAGTAAATTAATATCTGAAATTACTAAATCTGGCTGATAAAAACTTCCTATAAGATTTTTTCCAAATTTATTATTAATACCTGTTTTACCACCTATAGAAGAGTCGACTTGAGCTAATAAAGTAGAGGGTATGTTAATAAATTTTATTCCTCTTTTAAATGTGCTGGCCGCATATCCAACTACATCTCCAGTAATTCCTCCACCAAATGAAATTATACAGTCTTCTCTATAAAAATTATTTTTAAATAAAACATTATGTATTTTATCGATACTTAGGTTACTTTTATTTTTCTCATTTGCACTAAAATTTAAAGTATAAATTTTTTGATTTTTTAAATTTCTTAAGAGTAATGTTCTAAATTTTTTTGGTATTTTACTGTCAATTACTATTAAACATTTTGAAAATGATAATTTATTTTTTTTTATAATATTTCTTAATTTTGAAATTATATTGGTACCAATATGAACTATTTTAGCTCTTTCATTTATTAGTCTCTCTAGATCTGTTTCACTTAATGTCATAGCCAGAGGTCTTTTTTTGCTACCATTTATTCTTTTAATTATTATATCTTTTTTCCAGTTCAACCAAAAACTAAAAGAACTTTTCTTACATTCTTTCCTAATATTAGTATTAATATATGCACCTCCACCTAGTGATAAAATTTGTTTTTCACCTTTTAAACATGATAATGTTATTTCTTCTTCACATTCACGGAAGTATTTTTCTCCCTTTTTTTTGAAAATTTCTGCAATTTTCATTTTTTCTTTTTCTTCAATTTTATTATCTATATCAATAAATTTAAGTTTGGTTTGTTTAGAAATCAATTTTCCTATTAATGTCTTTCCCGAGCCCATCATACCTACTAAAACTAGATTTTTATTTGATTCCATATATTTCTAAGTTGAAAAAACACAAATATGTCTTATTTTGATTTTACAAAATTATATGCTTTTAAAACATTATACTACAAAGGAATATAACATAATATGAAATTTGCAATTAAAGCTGGAATTATTTTTTTTATATTGATTTTGTCTATTGTTATTTTGAGTCAGATTGATTTCCCATCCCCCAACAAAAAAATTGAAGTGATTTTGCCTAATGAAAATTTTAAAACAATTAAGTAAAATAATTTTCAATATAACTTTAATTTTATTTTTTTATAATTATTCTTTTGCAAATGAACCAATCGATATTTGGAAAATTGAAAAAAAAGACATTATTAACAAAGAGAATTCAACCTCAAATATAAACGCAAGTAATAATCTAAATACTAATACAACATTATCAGTTCAATCTAGTTCCGAGATAGTGATAAATAAAGAAATCGAGTCATCCACTATAAAATTAGCTGGATTATATGATCCTGCGCAGAATGGCCTAAAAATTGACATGTGGTCGAACAGTGATGGTGAGTTAATTAAAAGTATATTAAATAAAAATTTAAATAGAAACTTATCTGAATTTTCAAAAAAAATATTAGACATAGCTTTACTAACAAATTCATATATTCCAACAAATAATATTACTGAAGAGGAATTTTTAGAGTTTAAATTTAATCATTTAATAAACAAAAAAGATTTTGAATTAATTAAAGAATTTTTAATCAATAATTCTGAAGTTTCAAATAAAAATAAATTGATTAAATTTTATTCAGAATATTTTCTTTCAAACTCTGAAGTAAAAAAAGCATGTGAAATATTTGATGTTAGTGGTGCTATTACCGATAAATATTTAAATAATTTTAAAATTTATTGTTTAATTCTAGAAGATAAAAAAGAACAAGCTCAACTACTTTTTGATTTGTCAAAAGAGTTGGATGAGATTGACACTTTTTTTGAAAATAAATTTAATATATTAATGGGTTACGCAAGCAAAGATGAAATAATTTCAGACGAAAATATTTTATATTTTCACTTATCTCATAAAACAAATAATGATTTTAATTATGAGCCAAAAATGGACTCACCTAGATATATCTGGAGTTATTTGTCGTCATCAAATATTCTTAAAAATGCAAATTACTTTGATATTGAAAATCCAGAAGATTTAAGATTATTAGAAAGAGCAACTCATGAAAATGTATTTGATGAGAGAGAACTACTGGATACATATAAAAAATTTCAATTTAACATAACACAACTATTAAATGCCAAAGATGCTTATAAGCTACTTCCAGATTATGAGGGCAGAGCTTTATTATATCAAAGATTACTTTTATCTGTTGATGTCGAGCAAAGATTAAGTATGGCGTCTGAATTATATAAATCTTTCCAAAAAAAAAAATTAGATAATGCGTTTGATAATGAAATCAAAGTAATATTAAAAAAAATAAAAAAAGATGATGTTCCCTCTAATTTTACCACCTTTTATGAAAATCATACCAACAATAAGTTAAAAAAAGAGAGAAAGATAAAATTTAATAATAAAAAAATACATCAGTCAAAATTATTAAATTACTTTTTAAATAAAACTAGTTTGCCTAAAGCTGAAAAGGAAACAAACGATATTTTGAAAAAAATTAAAAGAAACAAAAAATATGTTTTTTCTACAAAAGATATGATTCTTATTGAATCGCTTAAATCAGATGGTGTAAAAATAGATAAAAAATACTCAAACCTTTATGAATACAACTATCAATTTTCCTCTGATATAAAACAAATGCTATCGAATGGAGAGTTAGGCTTATTATTAATTAAAATAGTAGATATTGTTGGTGAAAGTAACCTTGAAGATCTAGATATAAACACTGTGAATTTATTAGTTTCAACTATGAATGAGCTAAAAAATGTAGATTTAAGGAACGAAATTCTAATAGAAGTCTTGCCTTTAAAAGTCTAAACAATAAATAAACTATGTCAGTAAAAGAACTAATCACAGTACCTGATGATATTCTTAGAAAAAAATCTGAGCCATTAAATAAAGTTGATGTTAATGAAAAAAAGCTCATAAAAGATTTATTTGAAACTATGTACCATCACAATGGCATAGGTTTAGCAGCTGTTCAAGTTGGAATACTTAAAAGAGTAGTTGTTTTAGATGTCTCAAAAAATGAAAATGAAAAAAAACCTTTATGCTTTATTAATCCACAAATAAAAACTTTAAGTGAAAAAATGTCTACATATGAGGAAGGTTGTTTATCAATACCTAATACCTTTATTGAGATAGAGAGACCAGAAATTTGTACCGTATCTTATATAGATGAAAATGGTGATAAGAAAGAAATGGAATGCGATGGATTACTCTCAACATGTTTACAACATGAAATAAATCACCTAGATGGAAAACTAATCATTGATTATTTATCTAAAATCAAAAAAGATTTAATAATAAAAAAATTGTCTAAACAAAAAACTTCTAATAGAGTTGTTGTTTAAATGTCAAATATTGTATTCATGGGCACACCGCAGTTTGCTGTGCCTATCCTAAAAAAAATTAATCAAAAATATAAAATTAACTGTGTATTTACTCAGCCTCCAAGTAAATCAAATAGAGGTCAAAAGTTTACGAAATCATCAATTCATATATGTGCAGAGGAACTTAATCTAGAAGTTAAAACCCCCAAAAAAATTGATGAAGAATATGAATATCTTAAAGAATTAAATTTAGATCTTGTGATTGTTGTTGCATACGGACAATTAATTTCAAAAAAAATTCTTGATTTGAGTAAAAAAGGTTTTTTGAATATTCATGCTTCATTATTACCAAAATGGAGAGGGGCGGCACCAATCCAAAGATCGATTTTAAACAATGAAAAAAAAACTGGTATATCATTTATGAAAATTGATGAAAAATTAGATTCAGGGCCAGTATGTAATAAATATTCAATAGATATTCTTGACCAAGATAATGCAGAAACTTTGTCTGAAAAACTATCTTATTTGAGTACAGAAAAAATTTTAGAAAATGTGCAAAAAGTTTTAGACGGAGAGGCAATATTTAAAGAGCAAGATCATACAAAAGCTACATACGCAAAGAAAATTCAAAAAATAGAGGGAAAGATAGATTGGAATAATAGTGCTCGTAAAATAATTGCTCAAATAAATGGATTATATCCAAAACCTGGTGCATGGTTTGAGCTTAACAACAAAAGATATAAAATATTAAAAGCCAAAATAAACAAGCAGTCAGCAACGATTGGTGAAGTAATCGATGAACAAATGACAATTGCATGTGGTGAAAATTCAATAAATATTATTGAGATACAAAAAGAGGGCAAGAATCCTCAATTAATTAAGGAATTTTTATTAGGGAATAAGGTTAGAAAAGGAACAATAATTACAAGTGAATAGATATCAGATTCTAATAGAATACGAAGGCACTTTATACAATGGTTGGCAAATTCAAAAAAAAGGTAAGTCAATCCAGGAAAATATTGAGATTGTCTTATCTAAACTATTAAAAGAAAAAATAAAAATTTTTGGGTCTGGCCGAACAGACACAGGAGTTCATGCTAAAGAGCAATCAGCACACTTTGATACTACAAATAAAATTATTCAAAAAGATAAATTATTGAATTCACTAAACTTCTTTTTAAATAAAAAAAAAATATCTATTTTAAAAATAAAGAAAAAAAATAAACTTTTTCATTCAAGATATTCTGCAAAAGAAAGACGGTATACGTACTTAATTAGAAATGATGCTTCTCCTTCAGTTATCAATTTTAACAGAGAGTGGCATATTAAAAAAAAAATTGATGTTGAATTGATGAAAAAGGGAGCAAAAAAATTAATTGGAACTCATGATTTTTCAACTTTTAGGGCATCTAATTGTGCTGCAAAAAGTCCAGTAAGAACCATGAAAAAAGTAAAAATAACCAAAGTTAAAAATGTTATAAAAATTCAATTTGTGTCAAAATCATTTCTTAAGAGTCAAGTTAGATCCATGGTTGGTTCACTTAAATACCTTGGTGAAAATAAATGGAACTTAAAAAAATTTACCAGTATATTTAAATCAAAATCTAGAAAAAATTGTGCTCCTATTGCCCCTGCACATGGTTTATATCTTGAGAAAATTATTTATTAGATTTCTTTTTTTTCTTTTTTATTCTCCATCTTGATCCCTCTCTAACTATGTAACCACAACAATTTTTGGAGCCACACTTACAAGGAAAATCCTTATAGTTTTCATCAAAACTAAACCCATAATCATAAGTTAGTTCCTCATTTTTTTTTATATCTTTGATAGAACTAATCCATAATTTTAAACCTTTACCTTCAACTTCACAGTTTGGATTACAAGAGTGATTAATAAGTCTTGCAGTATTGTAAGCAAAATCACCGTCTAAATCATATCTATTATTTAAGTTAAAAAGATAAATCGCTTTATCATTATCAAATTTTGGATTATTTTCGGTCTGTTTTTTTGTAATTATTTTACCTGTGTAGTAAATAATCTTAGTTCCTTTTTTTATATTTTTAGATGCAAACAGTCCCCTGTTATCAATATTTGATGATTTTTGTTTATATAGTTTCATGATTATGTATTTTCCGACTCGATTAATGCATTTACATGATAATTAGCGCTTTCAGCAAGTGCTTTCAGGTCGTATCCACCTTCTAATAAAGATACTACTTTTCCGTTAGTAAATTTATTAGTGGCTTTTAGTGTTCTTCTTGTTATTTCATAAAAATCTTTGGATGAAAGTTCAAATTGAGCTAATGGATCGTTCTTGTGAGCATCAAAGCCAGCAGAAAAGATTAGGTAATCAGGCTTATATTCAATTAACCTATCTAAAACTCTATCATAAGCATTAAAATACTCCTCAGAATTTGTGCCAGCAGGAAGAGGTATATTAAGAGAATTATTATACTTTCCCTTGTCTTTTTCTGAGCCACCACCTGGATAAAATGGATATTGATGTGTTGATATATAAAGTGAATTTTTGTTGTCATACATTACATCATAATTCCCATTTCCCCAATGAACATCAAAATCTACACATGCAATTCTTTTATACTTATATTTTTTTATTAAATAATTAACTGCAACACCTGCATTAGAAATACAGCAAAAGCCCATTGATTTATTTTTTTCAGCATGGTGTCCTGGTGGTCGTACAACACAAAAAGCATTTTTATACTTTTTATTCTCAATTCCATCTATTGCACTTATAGCTGATCCTGCAGCTTGAAATACTGCATCTTTACTTCCAGGCGATACAACTGTATCGCCATCTAAAAAATTTAAGCCACTTTTGGGAAATGAATTATTTAAATTATTAATATAATCTTCAGAATGTGTCATATTAAGAATATCATTAGGAACAACATCTGGCTTATCCCAAAGCAGTTCTTTATTTTTTTTTAAAGTATCAATTATTGAAACTACTCTCTTCGGTTGCTCTGGATGACCATCGCCTGTTATATGTTTTTCTGAAGATTCAGATGTTATAATTGCAGTTTTCAAGCGAAATAATTATGTAAAATGTTCTTATAAATCTTAGTTAACTTTTTTAAATCTGAGATCGATGTTCTTTCATTAACCATATGAATAGTATTATTTCTTAACCCAAGCTCAAGACGTGGTATTGAACCTAAAAATCTGCTGTCACTTGTGCCACCTCTACAATTTAATTTTGCATTGTTGCCTGTAACTTTTTTTACAACTTTTTTTACCATATAAATTTCTTTATTTGGCTCTGTGTAAAATGCTTCTCCACTTACTTTATAATCTATTTTAGTTTTGCAATTTTCTTTTTTTGCAACTGCATTAATAATTTTACTAAGTTTTTTTTTCAAAGATGTTGATTTATAAGTTGAATTAAACCTAACATTAAATTTAGCACTTGCAGATTGTGGGACTACATTTTCAGATATATTATCCACATTCATTTTTGTAAATTCTAAATTTGATGGTGGCATATACTTTGTTCCTTTGTCTAGCGGAACACTTTTCAGTTTAGATATTATTTTAGCAAGAGCAGTACATGGATTTATATATGTCCCATAAAATGCAGAGTGTCCACTTTTTCCATATACTGTTACTGTTCCATTCATAGAACCTCTTCTTCCAATCCTGATTTCATCTCCAACTGATTTATTTGACGACGGTTCGCCTACTACCGAAAAATCAATTTTTTCTTTTTTTTTCTTTAAATATTTCATAACGGCTGGACAACCATGACCTGTAGTTTCTTCATCAGCCGTAATTATTATTGATATAGAACCTTTAAATTTTTTATTTTTAATAAAGTTACTTACAGCACTTATCCAACATGCCACACTACCTTTCATGTCCTGGGATCCTCTTCCATATAAATATCCTTTTTTTACTACTGCTTTAAACGGCGGAAACTCCCAATTATTGAGGTTAGCAACAACATCTGTGTGACCCAAATAATTAATGTTAGGTTTTGATTTACCAAATTTTGCATATAAATTTAATGCAGGTTTAGCACCTGTACCTTTTGATTTTATTATATGACATTTAAAACCTATTGATGAGAGTTTCCTTGAAAGGAAATTCATAATACCCTTATCTTCTGTTTTAATTGTTTGAAATTTTATTAGCTCCTGAGCTAACTTTAATTCATTATAAGTTTTCATTAGTTTATTCTCTTAAAAGATCGTTAACAGATGTCTTTGATCTAGTTTTTTCATCAACTTGTTTAATTATTACTGCACAATATAAAGATGGTGCTTGTGGATTGATTTTATC
>LUMH01000248.1_pt1 | contig 15569 bp, 17 predicted proteins | sample 730001 | NCBI WGS metagenome assembly LUMH01 (sample SAMN03860268, study PRJNA289734) | marine metagenome | biome: seawater column; feature: ocean; material: water; isolation source: Red Sea water column Station 34 - depth 25m | place: Saudi Arabia: Red Sea | collected 2011-10-15 | depth 25 m
ACTCGGCCCCACTTAGAAAACAGGCATAAGGATGTGATTCGACATGGTTGATGCCAATGATGGGTTTGTCCAGGGAATAGGCGAGGCTTTTGGCAACTGTTACCCCCACAAGAAGCGAGCCCAAAAGACCTGGATAATGGGAGACTGCAAAATAGTCAATTTCTTGGAAAGTCAACTCACTCTGCTTTATAGATTCTGAAATTAAAGGATGGATAACCTCCAGATGCTTGCGTGAAGCACGTTCCGGAACAACTCCTCCAAAAGCTTCATGGTCCTTGAACTGAGAGAGTGTGAGATTTGCAAGGACTTCATTATGACCTTTCAAAACGGCTACGGAGGTATCATCAAAAGTAGTGTCGATTGCGAGGCAAATTGGTTGCATTAAAATTAATTCTCTAGATTGGGGTTAGTTATGAAGGCAATTCAAAAAAATATGAACCATTTGAATTCTGTTCCTCATCCCATTTACATCTAAGCAAGGCTATTTATCAAGTAAACAGTCATCATGTTTCGCCGCCTTATTATTTTTTTAGGATTGTTACTTTTTCTATTGATAGCAGCCGCTGCATGGAATATCCGCCAAGCCGGTAAACCCATGAACGCTGATGAAATTCCACAATGGAAACTGATTCAAGAGACTCAGGATTCTATTCTTTTGCAATCAGTCGCAGAACCGGACCGGAAAACAGAAGCATTCCTTGCAGGTCCATCCGACCGTTTCGGTTGTGATACCCTGATCATGTTAGCGGGTGCTGAGACAGGACCTGATTTTTTTCAACTCAGTCCTGAAATCGTTGAAAAAGCAAACACGATTTTATTGATTCAACCGTTTCAGAATTTTGCCAAATACCTCGAAAAACCTGAAGACATCAATGGATGGGGTATCTTTGATTGGTGGAATCTCCCTCATCGATTCCGAAAAGAATACCTCCAAAATCTTGGAGCAATGAAAGCCCTCATTGACTATATCCAATCCAAGGCTTCTGCTGGCCGTTCCCGTTTTTCAGGAAGGGTCGTTCTTGCCGGAGGAAGTGCTGGGGCACCTGTGCCCGCAATGATCACCGGATTTTATCCTGAAAAAGTTTCCGGTTTAATGATCATCTTCGGATTCACCAACATAAAGGCAGTCATCAACAATGAAATCTATCGGCAAGGTCTTATCCGGCTCAAAATTACAGATGCTGAGGAGGGATTACAGTTCAGCATCCAACGAGGTTTCCTGAAATTCCTCGGTACCGTATTTTCAGTGATTCTGGGAAACATGTTGAAATACGGAGATATTGAGCTATATTTATCGGGTATAAAAAATACTCCCATACACTTTATCAATGGGGATCACGATCATCTCATCAGCGATGAAACTTACCTTCCCATGTGGGAGGCGGCCCCGGAACCAAAAAGTGAAACCTGGCTTAAGGGCGGGCATATAGACCCAAGTAATCCCAAAGAAGTGAAAAGGATTATAAGCTTAATGGATCAATGGGCGGAAAGTAAAAATCTTAGATTATGTCAAAATTAGCCCACTAGAAAACCATCTAAAATGACAAATCCTGAAGTTTTTGAAAAATCAGATTCTCTGAAAAGTGGAAATTTTTATGCGGTCAATGCCATTCAACGTTGCTACCGAATTAATGAGCCTGATCATTTTCTCAAGGATATGGAAACCAGTTTGGTTGGTTATTTTGATAAGGAAGAGCAATTTCATCATTTCAATCGCCTGCAAAGTCGTCAGGCTGCAAAAACTTCTTTGTATACATTGTTATCTCTCAATGATTTGAAAAGTCTCGAATTTTATCAATTGAGAGATCATCTGTTGGAAGAAATAAATAATGATTCATTGGAACTTCGTTCTGTTCCTGAATCCGAGAGAGCAACCGTAGAAATGGTAAAAAAAACGGTTGCGTCTTTTTTAGAGCGATGTGAGTCAGACCGCGGAATAATTCATTCCGTTGAGGAATTGAAAAGGAAGCATCTTAAAGAATATCTCGCACCACCGGACTTAGCGCATTAAATCACAAGGGGTTCAATCTCTGGGTTCAAGAACGAACCCATAAGTGAGCGAATATTTCTCCCCACGGTGTGAAACATTGCGTTTTCGCGAGGCTTCAACAAGCTTTCTTATTTCCTCCCTTTGCAGATCCCTTATTTCGGTTGGGGATACTTCTTTTTCAAGACGGGCAGCCGCTTGGGACTCTAAAATAGCCTTACGCTGCTCAGCACGTTCTCTGGCACGTTCCAGCATACCGCTGAAACGTGAATTGAAACAACGGTAACGTGCTTCTGCAGATGAGTAACAAGACTGTGTTTCTGAATTAACTGCCTGAGCTTGAAGGTGCTGATTGGAATAAATTACAAAAACTATACTGATAACTGCAAAATAACGAAACATGCTGAATAAGTCTTTCCAGGTATTTTTTAAGGGAACAGGTCTTTTCATCCTTATCTTACTCTTCCATTTCAAAATTAACGCACAAAATTTCAACGAGACTGATGGTCGAAATGCTAATACCATTGCGGTTGAATCCTCCCAGGGTGAAAGCAAAAAAAACACCCAACAGGCAATCAACCCGGGAACTGGAACTTCACAATCGGAAGTACAAATCCGGGAATCCGCAAAAAATCTTGCTATCGAGTCATCAAAAAAACCGAAAATCCTGCTTCCGAATCAGAACAATTCAACTGAATCCCCAGGAACAGTATCCAAAGACCCGAGTCGGGAAGCTTCTGAGTTGGCAGAAATTCAAAGTAGGGGTGGTAAATCTGAACAGCAAATTCAAACCAAAGTCACCAAGGCTCGTCAAACCGGAGAAGAAATACGCTCTCAGGCTCTTTCTCAGAAATCTGCCGTTACCACAGATCCAAAACAAATCCAGCTTGAAGCAAAACTGGCACGAAAAGCTGAAATAAAAAAACAACGTGATGATTATGAGAGTATGATCAAAGCAAACTTCAACCGTTTCCAAAAAATCAGATATCGGCAGATGCATTACAACGGGATGAGTTTTGATTATACCGCTTTCAATCAATTGTTCACGCCGATCAAGAAACGCAAATAGAGCTTCATTTCACTCATCTTCAATTTTTTAGAATCCAAAGAATATGGCCCGGATTGCAATTGCAATGAGCGGAGGGGTGGACTCCTCGGTTGCCGCCTTATTACTTAAAAAAGAGGGGCACCAACTCCTTGGACTGCATATGAAACTTCATCATGGAGAAGGGCATGAACGGATTCGAAAACGCTGCTGTTCGCTGGATGAAGCCCTTGATGCAAGAGCCATTTGCCGCAAACTCGACATCCCCTTTTATGTCTTGGATTTTCAGAAAGAGTTCAGGGAGACGGTGATTGATTATTTTATTCGTGATTATCAAAAAGGGAAAACTCCCAACCCCTGTGTGATGTGTAACAGGAAAATCAAAAGTGGGCCTCTTATCCAAAAATCTATGGAACTGGAATGTGATTTCCTAGCCACAGGACATTATGCCTCAGTCCAAAAAAGTGCAGATGGGAAATCACTCCAATTGATTCGTCCTCAGGACAAGGAAAAGGATCAGACTTATTTCCTGCATGGAATCTCAAGTTTTGAACTAAAAAAGATGGTCTTTCCTCTGGCAAATTTGAATAAGAATGAGGTACGTCAATTGGCAAGAGATCATGGGCTGGTTTCAGCTGATAAAGAGGAAAGTCAGGAAATATGTTTTGTTCCCAAAGACTACAGGCAATTTCTTGAAAAGAAGGTTAGTCGACCTCAAACCCGAGGAAGGTTTGTTGATTCCTCAGGCAATGACCTTGGGGAACATCAGGGACTCATGTATTACACAATCGGCCAAAGAAAAGGTTTGGGGATCAGTGATTCGACTCCCTATTATGTCGTAAGCTTGAATGAAGCCAAGAATGAAGTTGTACTGGGGAAAGCAGATGAACTTTATTGCAGCGAAGTCAAGGTGGCTGATGTGAACTGGATTTCAATAAAACCTCCCCAACATCCTTTTTCGGCAAAGGTAAAACTACGCTATTCACATCAGGAGACTCTTTCAACGATCAAACCGATCAATGATCATCAGGTTCGGATCGCATTGAAACAACCACAAAAATCTGTTGCTCCAGGACAAGCAGCTGTTTTTTATGACCAGGATGTAGTTCTTGGAGGAGGATGGATTGTTTCGACTAAACCTATCGAAAATTCATTTATAGAAAATGAGATGGAAGTGCCGGCATGATGCCATCATTTCCTCAAAGGTTGACCATTCAAAATGAACATCCTTCTTACTGGTTTCATGGGAGCAGGAAAAACAACGGTGGGAAAGAAACTTTCCAAGCGTCTGGGTTATTTTTTCATCGATACCGATCGTGAAATTGAAAAAGAACAAGGATGCACCATCAGTGAAATTTTTAAATATGGCGGAGAGATTTGTTTCAGGGACCTTGAAACCAATATGCTTCAACAACTTCAATCAAAACAAAATCTCGTGATTGCCACCGGTGGTGGGATGGTTATGCGTCAAGAAAATAGAAATTTGATGCAAAACCTTGGAACGAGGGTATACCTGAAGGTGGGACTGGAAGAACTGATTCGACGTTTGAAAAAAGACAAAAAACGACCTTTGCTCCAGGAAGCCAGGCCTATAGAAAGAATTACTGAAATGCTGGAGCAAAGAAAAAGTATTTACGAGGAAGCCGAATGTATTGTGGATACAACCGATCTTTCGCCTCAACAAATGGTCTCCGAAATCATTCGTAAGTTATGAAAGAAACAGAAAAGGAAAATACCTTCGAGGAAGCCTTGCAAAAACTGGAACGTGCCGTGGAGAAACTTGATGAAGGATCCCTGAGTCTGGAAGAAGCTCTCAGCACCTTTGAAGACGGAGTCCGCTGGAGCAGGGAATGTCATCAGTTTTTGGAAAAAGCAGAAGAACGTGTGGGGATTATATTGAAAAATGAGAATGGCGACTATGAAACAAAACCATTCGAAACAGAAGATAACTGAGCGCCTTTTTTTAAAGCTACATAAGGCTTTGGAGAAGGTGCTTAAAAGAATTATTTGCATTCTTGATAGGAACAAAATAGGGATAGCTCGATACAGGATATAAGTTTTTTGGAAACTTAAGTCCTTCTTGAAGGATAAAGGAATCAGCTTTTAACCAATTGTTTTGGTAGGCTTGCTGAAAAGCCAACAAACCTTATTTCTTGGACCCAAACGTCCGGATCTTCTATTTAAGTGCAAAGAATTGAAACCTTAAAAGAGAATTCCATTGGAAGATAACGAAAAGAAAATACTGATTAATGTCGAGGATGATGAAACGCGTATCGCAGTAGTGGATAATGCAACCCTTGACAACCTTTACATTGAGCAAACTCATCGCACTCAAATTTTAGGAAACATCTACTTTGGCAAGGTGGTCAAAATCCAGCCTTCCTTTCAGGCTGCATTTGTCGACTATGGTGCCGACCGCCACGGATTTTTAGCGATTTCCGACATCAATTCACAACTCTTCAAACCAAACCGAGCAACCAGAGGAAGGCCCTCGATCAATCAACTTCTGAAAACTGGCCAGCAGATCATGGTTCAGGTGATTAAAGATGAAGTCGGACACAAAGGCGCCACTCTCAGTACAAATATTAGTTTACCCGGCAGGTTCCTTGTCTTCATGCCTGACAGTGAACGGGGAGGAGTTTCCCGTAAAATTGAAGATGAAGAACAGCGTGCCCGGCTTAAGCATCTACTGAAAGGGTTAGGGAGTGAAGACGCTTCGGCAATTATCCGGACGGCTGGAGTTGATCGATCCCTTTCCGAACTCAAACGGGATTTCATGAACCTGAGGAGAATCTGGAACCAGATCAAGCAGAAGTTTGAGGAATTCGAGAAGCCGGGCCTGATTTATCAGGAAGAAGAAGCAACGACCCGGATGATCCGGGATTACTTCACTGAAGATGTGGGACAAGTGATCATCGATGATGCCAATGCCTTTCAGCGCACACTGGAATTCTTCCAGGCCAACATGCCAAGCCAGCAAAATCGACTTCAGCTATATCTAGGGGAGAAAACACTCTTTGCTTCGTACGGAATGGCAGAAGAAGCCGCACGCCAGCTCCGTCTTAGGAATCTCGGTGGTTTGATTGTGATCGATTTCATCGACATGGATCTGGTAAAAAACCGAAGAGCCGTTGAAGAGAAACTGGCTGATGCCCTGAAAACCGATAAAGCCCGCTGCACCCTCGGAGAAATCTCTCAGTTCGGACTTTTGGAATTGAGTCGTCAAAGGATTGCAGGAAGCATTTCCCGCAATTCTCCGGAACTGACCATGGCCAACCTGATTCTCCGAAAAATTCAGGATCTGGCCTTTGAACAGAAAGTCAGTGAAATCTTCATGAAATTGCCAATCAAACTGGCAACCCATCTGCTGAACGTCAAACGCAGACAATTGAGCCAGCTTGAAATGGATTATGAACTGAGGGTTGAAATTAAACCGGACCCGACTCTTGAGTTGGAAGAACTTCCTGAGATGGAAGTCGTCCACAAAACGACTCATGGAGAAATGCGGAGTTCCATCCCAATCCATGCTGCGGAACTTTATGAAGAAGGCAAAAATAAATCTTCAAGAAAGCGGGGACGAAAGAAGAAACAAACTGAAGAAGAATCTGTTTTAGAAAATCAAGATTCAGAAGTTTCGGCCATTAAACAGGATACGGGTGAAATTCGAACTGAAGACTCCAAAGAAATTACAGACGAAAAAGAAAAATTAACGCTGACCGATGAACCTCCCCAATCGGATCTAAACCAGGTGGAAGAAATTGAAAGTAATTCTGAAGTTTCATCCGATGCTGCAAGCCCTGAATCAAAACCCCAAGAAAAAGAAGAAATTTCTGCAGGATTGTTGTTCAGCAGTGTTCACGAAAACAATGAAAAGTTAGAAGACCAGGAATGGAGTCCCCCAACCGTTTCCGAATGGCGGCTGAAATTGCAGCAAGCCCCCGATCATTCCACCATTTACAGCAGTTCTCACGAATCCCTTAATCCAGAAGGACTTGCTGAAAACCAATCAGAAACAAACGAGGATTCAAACAAAACTTCTGAAATCCAAAAACCATCGTTAATTCAAGAAAGTTCTGAAACTTCGGAATCTTCGGAAGGTTCCCAAACAGATGCACTGGTTTCATCTAAACCAAAGACAAAACCTGCATCTCGAGGAAGGAGCCGCAATAAATCCAACCAAACTGGAAAAAGCGATCAAAACGAAGAAAAGGTTGAGGAGAAACAGGACTCATCTTCAAAAACTCCTGCAAAAAAGACTGCCAGTCGTTCTCGTTCCAAAACCCCAAAGTCTAAGAAAGCAATAGATACTTCTGAATTAAATGAGAAGGCAGAAAAGGCTTCCATAAAGAAATCTGATGCTGATTCTTCGTCAGAATCAGAAAAAGATTCCAAGAAAGAGGAAGTTCTTTCAGCCACTCCAAAAGCACCTGAGAAGAAGAGAACGAGAAAAAAACCTTCATCAAAAACTCCTGAAAAGGCTGCGGAGCAATCTGGCGATGATGAGGTTCCATCTGCGACAACGAAAAAACCTCCACGCTCACGTTCCAGAAAGAAAAAATCCCCCTCTGCAGAAGGTGCAGATGAAACATAAAATGATGTAAAATCAAGATTGATGAACTGATTTTTCATTGTGGGAAAGATTATGGGCAGCAGCATTTTCCAGTTTCTTCCATCTATCCAGGAAATAGACGCTTTTTTGTTAGATCAGGGAAAGCCCTCGGGTCGCAAGGTACGAAACCTTGTGCAGAATGCCCTGGTTCAGCTCCGTCATCAGATTGCCAACAAGACTCTTCAACCAGATCTCCTGGATTCGCCGTCCAGGGAGTCTTTTCTTCAATGGATTCTCGAAAACTTGAAAGATTATGCGCCGGTCCAAAAAGTGATCAATGCCACAGGGGTGGTGGTTCATACCAATCTCGGACGTGCTCCACTTCCAAAGGATCTTTTTGAAAACCTTCTTCCACGTTTGTGTTCGTATTCCAACCTCGAATTTGAACTGGAAACCGGAAAACGCGGATCACGGGATTCGGTCCTCAGAAATCTGTTGAGGAACCTCTCAGGAGCGGAAGAAGCAATGGTTGTTAATAACAACGCTTCTGCCGTTTTCCTAATGCTCCGAGCCCTTACTGCAGGAAAAGAGGTGATTGTTTCAAGAGGAGAATTGGTAGAAATTGGGGGTTCTTTCCGTATTCCGGACATCATGCGCGAGTCCGGAGCAACGCTGGTTGAAGTGGGCACCACCAACCGGACTCGACTTTCTGATTATGAGCAGGCCATTTCTGAAAATACAGCAGCCATTCTTAAAGTTCATCCGTCCAATTATATCATTGAAGGTTTTACCGAATCAGTTGAGATCCCGAAACTTGTGGAACTTGCAAAAAGCCATGGGCTCTATTGTTTTCATGATTGGGGAAGCGGCACCTTTTACCAGTTTGCACAAAAAGGATTAAGAAGTTATCCCACTGCCCAACAGGAAATACAGAAAGGTATCGACATTCTCTGTTTCAGCGCTGATAAACTTCTGGGCTCCGTTCAGGGGGGAATCATTCTAGGTCGCAAAAATCCGGTCGAGAAGATGCGAAAGCATCCTCTTTATCGTGCACTCAGGGCTGATAAGGTCACCCTGGGGCTCTTAGAGTCGGTCCTTGGAGCTTACTTTGAGGCTGAGGGCCTGAAAGAAAAAGTTACAGGAATCAGGTTACTCGAGAGACGTATGGATGAGATTCGTGATCAGGCGAATCGAATGATGGATGAAATCCATCCTGAATCCAATTCAGAATGGAAGGTGAAGATCGAAGAAACCGACTCCAGAACCGGAGGAGGTGCTCTTCCGGAACTGCCTCTGCCTTCCTGCGCCTTGGTGATTAGTCACCCAGAATACAAGGCACAGCATATTCAGGATTGGCTTCGGTCAGAGCCCATTCCCATCATTGTCAGAGTTCAGGAAGAAAGCGTGTGGCTGGATTTCCGAACCGTTTTTGAAGAAGACGAAGAAAGTTTAAAAAATTCCCTCCACCTCCTGTTCAAGTCTTCTTTCAAGAGTGAAAACCAAGTTTCCTGAAAATAGAATCAAATTAAGTTCGTCAAATTTAAGGCTGGATGCCTGCGTGTTTGAGGATGATGTTGAATTCATCTTCCTGAACCGGCTGGATGGAAAGACGCATCCCTTTCCGAAGCAGGAGCATGTTTTCCAGACCTTTGATCTCACGTAATTCTGGCAGCATGATGGGTTTCTCAAATTCGTGTTCGAATTTAATATCCACCATCAGCCACCGAGGGTTTTCAGGAGTGCTTTTCGGATCAAAATAGTTACTCTCTGGATCCCATGCTGTGTAATCAGGATAGACTTCCTTGACCACCTTTGCAGTCCCTACCACACTGGGATTGATGACACTGTGATAAAATAGGACACGGTCTCCAATTTTCATTTCATCCCGCATGAAATTACGGGCCTGATAATTCCTGATACCGTCCCAGCATTCTGTGCCGTTTTTCGCATTTTTCAGATCCTCCAGCGAAAATGCATTCGGTTCAGATTTCATCAGCCAGTATTTCATGGATTCTCTTCGTTGGTTTCTTTAACGGTCTCTCCCACTCTCATCGGCTTCATACACATTGCCGGACTCCCCCGCCTGATCCAGATTCGAGTTTGTTCGACGGTAACTCCGTCAGTCTTGCTAAGACTGGTGAGTTCCTCGGCAAAAAGAACATCTTCCAAACGAAATTCATAAATTTCGCTTCCGGGATCCAGAGGGTTGGTTCGCAGAAGCACCATGTTCGGATTGTAATGGGGTCGCAGGGAGCCGGCGTAGGACACTGCTTGATCTTCAAGATCATCGCGGTGTCCAGGGCTCCGCTGGATTTCGTAAAAATGACCTTCTTCAAGAAGCTTGAGCAAAGTCATTTCTCCCGTCTAGAGGTTCTCAGGCCTTAGTGGTCGAAGTTGACGCCCTGCCTGCCACATTTCCTGATTGTTGACGGCTTCAAGTTCCTGCTCCAGTTTTTCACGGTAATCGGCTTTCGAATTCGATTCAATCGAAATCTGAGCCTCTTTCCCACTGGTGACACTGCTGTAACATTCTGCAATGACAGGTTTGAGTGCCTTATGAAATTTTGGAGCCCAGTCGAGTGCCCCTCGCTGAGCCGTGGTGGAACAGTTGGAATACATCCAGTCCATTCCTTTTTCTGAGACAAGAGGATAAAGGCTTTCTAAAGCTTCCTCGATGGTTTCGTTGTAGGCCTCCGAGGGGGAATGTCCGTTTTCTCGGAGCACTTCATATTGTGCCAGAAAAGCCCCCTGAAGCATGCCCATCAAAACACATCGTTCACCAGTCAGATCACTATGAACTTCCCTTTCAAAAGTGGTTTCAAAAAGATGTCCTGAGCCAATAGCAAAAGCGGTGGCAATACATCGATCACGCGCGCGTCCTGTTGCGTCTTGATGAATCGCATACGATGAATTGATCCCCCTACCTGCCTGAAAGTGGGTTCTGACCGTCAATCCACTTCCCTTGGGAGCAACAAGAATGACATCAACATTGGGAGGCGGAAGGATTTGGGTGTGTTCATGAAAGACAATTCCGAACCCATGGGAAAAATATAGAGCATCCGAAGATTTTAGATTTCCCTTCACCATGGGCCACATCTGAATCTGACCTGCATCGGAAAGAAGGTATTGGATGATCGTTCCGCGGCTTGCAGCTTCTTCTGTTTCGAAGAGTGTCTCTCCTTCAACCCAACCGTCTTCCAGGGCACGATCCCAACTCCTCCCCTTGCGGAGACCGATGATCACCTTAAACCCCTGGTCCCGCATGTTCAAACCTTGTCCCTTACCCTGAGGGCCATAACCAAGGATGGCTGTAGTCTCGTCCTTCAAGATCTCCCTGCAGCGTTCAATTGGGTAATCGGTTCTCTCGATAATGGTTTCTTTGATGTTATTGATTTCAATTTCTTTCATAAAGGCTCCTGAAGGCTAATAAGCTGTGATAAGATTTAAATTGATCGGGGTTTTCCCGTCATGCTTTCAAAAGTAGTTGAGGTGCTGATGAGCGAACCTGAGAGGATCCCTTTTTTTGCTCAAACCCTTGAAAATATTGTCATTGCAGACGTGTAAAACAAGCAAGCACTATAAAATCAAGGCTGGAAATGTCAATTCAATCAAGTAAATTACCATCAAAATCTTTACCCCATTTTTTCTTCATTGATGACAGATTCAACTAACTTCAGTAGCCGTTTCACAAGGATGGAATCGTTCATCCAGCAATTGCAGGATGAGATCTGTCACGCACTAGAAAAAAAAGACTCTCGAAAATTCCAAGAAGACTGCTGGAAACGTAAAGAAGGCGGTGGAGGGCGAACCCGAGTCTTGGAAAATGGTAGTTTTCTGGAAAAAGGAGGGGTCAATATTTCAAGTGTACATGGTCCAATGTCTGATGAATTAGCGAAACAATTGGGCACGAAAGCATCTTTTTTTGGAGCATGTGGCATATCCCTGGTGTTACACCCAAGATCTCCAAAAATACCAACGGTCCATATGAATCTCCGATATTTCGAAACTCTCTCAGGGGATTGCTGGTATGGTGGAGGTATCGACCTGACTCCCTATTTCCCTTATCCAGAGGATTTCCGTCATTTTCACCAAACCCTTCAGCAAGTATGCGAAAGATGTATTCCAGGTTCATACGAAGAATACAAGAAAAACTGTGATGAGTATTTTTGCCTCCCTCACCGTCAGGAAATGAGGGGAATTGGTGGGATATTTTTCGATCATCTGAATGGTTCAGAAGAAAAATATTTCAATCTGGTTCATGAAGTGGGTGAAGAATTTCTGAATGCCTATCTGCCGCTGGTTGATCGAAGAATTAATGAAGAATGGAACGACGAGGATGTTGAATTTCAACATTACCGAAGAGGTAGATACGTCGAATTCAACCTGATTTATGATAGGGGCACACTTTTTGGAATTAAATCTAATGGTAGGATTGAATCAATCTTCATGTCTTTACCTCCAAAAGTCGATTTCCGTTATAATTGGGAACCAAGAAAAAATAGTCCGCACCACGAAATGAATGGTTTTTATCAACCGCAAAATTGGTGTTAAAATTATTATCCTGCAAAGAATCCAGATTTAATGAAATGAAAAGCCAACACATTCTAAAAAGAAATTTTTCAGCGATTATTTTGATGCTGGTCTTCATCCAGCTGAGTCCTTTTTTACTCAAAGCCAAATCATTTGAGAAATACCATTCATTTCACCAAGCATCCATTTTGGCAGATGCGGATAACGGAAGAATCTTAAGAAATTACAGGAGCCAAAAAACGATCTATCCGGCATCCCTTGTAAAAATGATGGTGGCATTAATCACCCTTGAAGAAATCAATAAAGGGAATATTCATTTAAGTGATTCCATCAAAGTTTCTTCCTGGGCGAGTCGTATTGGAGGCAGGCAGGTTTATTTGAAGCAGGGAGAAGTCTTTCCTCTTTCGGAAATGATGAAAGCCATGGTGATCACCTCTGCCAATGATGTCACAGTTGCTATTGCAGAACACATTGCTAAAGACGTCGATACTTTCATCAGACTCATGAACCAAAGGGCGCAAGAACTCGGCATGACCGATACCGAGTTCCATTCGGTCCATGGTCTTCCTCCCGGACGAGGTCAACATTTTGACCGTTCCACTGCAAGAGACTTACTAAAACTCGCTTTGGAACTCCTAAACCATCCGGAATATCTTGATTGGGCTTCGGTACGACTGGATAGTTTCAGGAATGGAACTTTCCAGTTATTGAATACTAATCACAGGCTGATGAGAAATTACAAGGGGATGGACGGCATGAAAACCGGTTATCACCGAAAGGGCGGATTTAGTCTGGTCGCGACTGCCAAAAGAAACGAACGCCGATTTGTTTCCATCGTGATGGGAGTCAAAAGTTCCCGTTTAAGAAGCAAATTAACCCGGATGTTACTTGATGAAGGCTTTCAAAAATATAAACAGGTGAGCCTCGATGTCCAACTTGGGATGAGTCCACTTTCTATAGAAGTAGATAAAGGAATGGAATCAAGCCTGCGTTTAAAAACTGCTCATCCCCTTAGAGTCATTTTGAAGGAAAATGAACGCATGAAAATTTCTCATCACTTCTTTCTTAAGGACCGCATTATCGCTCCTGTGGAAGAGGGTCAGAAGCTTGGAGATTTGGAATATAGGTTAGGAAGTGTTTCTCTGGGCAAGGTCCCTTTGATTGCAGAATTTGGTGTTGAAAAAGCAGGATTTTTTGCAAACTTCGCAAATACCCTGTTCAATTAAACCAGAACCACTATTTCTCTAAGCAATTCCTAATTTTCTGATGAAGTTCATGGGCAGCATGTCTTGAACTGGAAATACAATCCTTTGAGGAAAACTCTTGAGTCTCCTTAAAATCATTAAAAACTACGGATTTTTCAGGATAAAGAATGCTGCGTGAGGCATTGATCAAGCAAGGCACCCTCGTCCCGTCCTGAACTGCTTCCAAAGTCTTCTCCAATGCTCCTCCCTGAGCCCCGATTCCTGGAATAAGGAAAGGCATCGGCCCTGATTTTTCCCGGATCGCTAAGACCCTTTCCGGATGAGTTGCTCCTACCACCAAACCTAGATTTGAATGAACATTCCATTCCCTAACTTTTTCAGCTACCTGCAAATAAAGATTAGGTACTTGAAAATCATTTGCTCCTGAATTGGATGTCAAACACAAAACGAAGATTCCCTTATCTTTATAATTCAGGAAGGGTTCTATGCTGTCATAGCCCATGTAAGGGCTGACTGTAATGGCATCACATCCAAATTGTTCCAAGAGAGCATAAGCGTATTTTTTGGAGGATGGACCAATATCTCCTCTTTTAGCATCTGCAATAACCGGAATATCTTCAGGAATGGTTTTTAGTACCTTTTCAAAAAGCCTAATGCCCTCCAAACCCAATGCTTCAAAATACGTCAAGTTAGGTTTTAGTGCCAAAGCATATTCTGATGTGGCTTCAATCACTTCCTCCAAAAAATGGAAAATTTGATCTGGCGTCTTACCAAAAGGTTCAGGAATTTTTTGAGGGTCCGGATCCAGACCTATGCACAAATGACTATTAGTCCGTAAAAATCGATTGTTGATTTTTTCTAAGAAATTCATCCAGATGTTGGTGTAATAAAATTCAAATCTAGAATTTCAATTGGGAAGTCATATAAGAATCTTCAGTTCAATATTTTAAATCATTCCGAGTTGATCCAATCATCGGATTTCAAAGATTGTGTTCAAATCAAAAGAGGGACATTTGCTCTATTTCTTTTTTCGGAGGTTGAGGTTTCCAGTTAACTTCCACTGTCTTGATACCAGAGCGTGAGTCATAATGAAGTTTCCCATGCTCAAGAGCGTAGAGATGCACGTCACGTGTGACTTCAACATCAATCTTGCAATATTCGATAATTTTGTCGTACTGACCTTCTCGGTACCATTTCAGGGCCTGAAGACCGTCTGCAGATTTTCCTGTTCCAAGTGTGGACCTTGCTACCGATTCAAGTTTTAACCTGTGCCCCAAAACTTTTTTAAGTTCCACGAGCATGTCCAGGTTATTTAAGCCAGCAAGTTCGGTATGAAGTCTTGATCGCATTTGAGCTTCAGCATGACAGGCTCCAGCCAAAACCCTATAATCGAATCCAACATGATTGAAACCAACGATTTGATCCGAGCGTTTACAATGTTCCACAAGTTCATTGGTCTGATGATCAAGGTAAACCGAAAATTGCTGATCCACTGAATCCCAGATTACTCCAACCGACATCCCCATATCTTCAATGTTTTCCCAACCCCCTACTTCTTCAGCGGAGTATTTTGTTTCAAGATCAAAATAAATAATACGTTCCATGAAATTCCAATGATTTAAAGGGATGATTGATTATTACAAGATTTTAAATGTTCCTCAGGATGCCTCTCAGGATTTGATTCGCAAAGCATTTCGCAAATCAGCAAAACAGACTCATCCTGACCTTTTTCCAGGTGACACTCCAGCAGAGAAGAAAAAAAGACAGGTTCTTTTTGTACAATTAACTCAAGCCTATGAAATCCTTTCGGATGAAAAGAGACGAACAGAATATGATAGGCAGAAATTACAACATTCAAAAAAATCTACGAAATCAAAAAATCAAACTCGAAAGGCAAGCACAAGTTCTTCATACCAAAAACAATCTGAACCATTCAAAAAAAAGAAAAAGTCTTCTGAGTCCATTAATCAACCAGAAGAAGCTGTTCAAGAACTCCTAAGAGATGGGTTCATCAAAAGATATGTGGTATGAATTGCAAGAAGAATTAGAGCGAATCAAAAAAACTGCAAAGTCAGAAAACCCTTCTTCCGCATCTATTCACAGAAAAAATAAATCCAAGATTAAAGTCAAGGACACAGAAATAGAAAAGGAACTTGAATTTCTTAAAAAGAAATATCGTCGGTTTTAATGTATCTCAAAAATGTCTTAACATGAGTTAAACATTTTTTTCAAACAACCTATTCCCATCCGAAT
>LUMH01000138.1_pt2 | contig 15368 bp, 9 predicted proteins | sample 730001 | NCBI WGS metagenome assembly LUMH01 (sample SAMN03860268, study PRJNA289734) | marine metagenome | biome: seawater column; feature: ocean; material: water; isolation source: Red Sea water column Station 34 - depth 25m | place: Saudi Arabia: Red Sea | collected 2011-10-15 | depth 25 m
CGAAGTTAGGAATCAATCTCAGAACATCATCTCACTTAGCTCGATTGCATTCATGATCGCTCTGGCTGAATCGTCTTTCGTGCTGTTTCTTCTCGGTAAAACTAGAACCGTTGGATTGAGGGCTTGCGCCCCTTATGGGTGGACTCTAGGTTTGGGTTTCGGTGCAATGCGCTCAGCCCACCTCAACGTTCGTCTATTCGATCCAGTGGTCTGGGAAGGTACCGGATTCAACGCTCAAAACATCGCTCTAGCATGTTTACTGACAATTACTACCTGCATGGCGCATGCATCCATAGGCTCTTGGCAAGGGTCTAGAATTCTGGATAATCAACGATTTCGCCCTCTCGTATACGCCTCATTCGCCAGGATGGCCGTTATCCTAGTGACTGTGCTTTCTGTTTTCTTCCCATTGACCATCGCCCTATTAGCCCCATTCGTCGTTTGGTCTTGGTTTCCAGCCCAGGAGTCTTGGCTGCCGTCTGGCATGACTCCAGCAGCCAGACAGGCATACAGGCGCACACTTCGGCAATCCGTTCTCAACAGGTCTAGAGCACAAACCAGAATTAGAGGAGAAACCGTGGAAACAGAAGAATAACCACATCTTAGGACACTTTAGGGTTTTTTTCATATATGGCGCAGGATTATATCCAGTCCGCATATTCATTCGTTTGAATGCGAGTGATTATCGCAGGTGCCGGCGAGCGACTCCCAATCTCTAGATTGCCTGCTGATAACGGGCAACGCCCTGTCAAGGGACTCTCTTGTCAGGGCTGGAATCAACGACGCTGAGATTATAGTCTTCGCAACCAATGATGACAATGTCAACATCTTGGGATGTGCTTTCGCCAAGAGGGTGTTCAGCGAACAGGTGGGCGACAGAACTGCTTCCGGGCTGATTACTATCGCTAATGTACGCGACTCAGAGATAACTCACCCTTCGAGAGGTGCCGGACCGTTAGAGAATTGGGCCCGTACAAACTTCGTTGTTTCACCATCGACAGATGTTGTAGAACAGCTAATCTCCGGATTAGTATCCCCTACCCTTTCCGATATCATCCCAATGGGCGATAACGCCTGGATTGTGGAATCTGCTGTATCAGTTGGATCTCCCATGATTGGCTCAACGATCGAAGATGCCAACTCGAACTCGACGAAAGATCCGGATTATCCCCGTATCATAGCAATGAAAGCGGGAAGCAGGAAAGGCAGAATAGTTTCAGGAAATGAAATAATCCAACAGGGGGACATGTTGGTCTTCGTTACAGGCTCAACAAAATTCTTCGGTGAGATTGCCCGATTGGTTGGGGATGAGAACTCAGAGATGCCGGACAAACCGACCGTAGCAATTTTCGGAGCAACCAACTTCGGTAGCAAACTAGCGGAACACTACCTCAATATGGGCTCGAATGTAGTAATCATTGAACCCGACCTAGACTCAGCTAACGCAATAGTTGGGTCCCGAATTGGCGTCAATAAGAGGCTGGACGTTATTCACGGAGATCCTCAGGATGAGGATCTTCTACGCGAACTCGCAGTGGAAGATCACGATATTGCAATCTCTACTCTCAGTGATGATAATCTGAATATTTCGATAGCCATGAGGACATTCGACAAAGGCGTTTCCAGAACTGGCTTAATTCTAAAGGATAGAGCCCTAGTCGAGGCAATTCAGCGTATTGGACTCAGGCCAGTGAGTAAGCGAAGAGTGGCAATAAAATCGATTCTCAAAGCCATCCACATGCACGTTCCAGGACTATACGAGCCAATCCCCAGAATCCCATCTTTGGTATCTATGTCTGCCGAGATAAATTCCGGAAACGGACTACTGGGGAAGGAATTGCCAGAAGTCGAGGGCATAATTGGGGCCAACCTAGTCATGCTGGAGAGACTCGATAATGATGGAACATTCAAAAACATAGTCGAGGAAAACATCGGAACCATCCAAGAAGGTGACAGGCTCTACCTAATCCTTGAGATAGATGATGTAGGCAAGGCCGAGGACATATTGCGGAGCTAGTATGCGTTGGGGAGTAGTTAGCCTTATTCTCGGCTGGACTATCGGACTCGTCTCAGTACCATTAGTTGCAGTCGGCCTTTACAGCCTCTATGTCGAGGGATTCGAGCAGGCTATTCGCACATTCGCTCTTCCAGCGATTATTTCACTCTCATTGGGCTATTGGATGATTTCCCGTTCAGGCGTTTCCGAACCTTCATCCCTAGTTCGAGATAGAGAGGCCTTCGCGTCTGTGGCCCTTGGTTGGATCCCTGTGGTCATAGTGGGGGCTCTTCCTCTTTGGCTAGGGGGCATGTTTCACGGCCCCTTCGGTGATTTCTGGAACCCAGGGGGAGCAAACTCAACCTCTCAGATTTTGTATGGACTACTCCACTCTTGGTTCGAGTCGATGTCTGGATTCACAACTACCGGGGCTTCCATTGTAGACCCAGCAACTAGCCCTCTTTGCGGATCCGGAGCCGCCGCGTTAAACGATTTCAATGGTGACTGCCTTGGTAGTCAGAGGAAAAGCCTGATTCTATGGAGGTCAGTTTCCCAGTGGATTGGCGGGATGGGAGTCATTATGCTCGGGCTTCTCATCTTCTCAAGGGCCCTAGGAGGGGGCATGGCATTAGCGAGAGCAGAGTTGACAGGACCATCAGTTTCGAACCTTGGAACCACTCTCGAGAGCACGGCTAGGAAACTCTGGGGGATATACGTAGGCCTCACCGTAATCCAGGCGATACTCCTATCGCAACTCACTAGTATGGGTCCATTCGATGCAGTCAACTATTCTCTAACTACGATGCCTTCGGGTGGTTTTGGAACAACTGATTCTGGAATAATGCATTTTGATGACTACATTATTGAGTCTATTGTGATGGTCTTCATGCTTCTAACTTGTATTAATTTCAGCCTCCTGTATTTCGCATTTTCAGGAAGGTCGAATGAGATTTGGAAGGACGAGGAGCTTCGAACGTATCTGCTAATTGTCCTCATCGCATGGATTGCCATGGCAGTCAATATATCTCGCTCTGGCGATTTAGATTATGGGATATTGGAATCCATCAGACACTCCATGTTTCAGGCAATCTCAATCACCAGTACCGGTTACTCTAGTGCAGATTTCTCCCAGTGGCCAGTCTTCAGTCAATTTGTTCTGCTACTTCTGATGATTATCGGGGCCAGCGCTGGATCTACTGGTGGCGGACTCAAGGTGCTTAGGATTCGCATTGCTTTCGAACTTGCGAAGAGGGAGGTCATGAAGATAATACAGCCAAGGAAGGTTGTTGCGATTAGATTCAATAGATCCGTTGTCGATGAGCAGCGGGTTTGGATAATTCTTGGAATGGTAAGCTCATGGATGGTCTTGGTCACAGCGTCTATGCTCACTATTTCTTTCTTAGAGCCAGATTTGACTATGACGGACGTACTTTCTGTCTCCATCTCCCTTCTCGGTAATACTGGTCCCGCATTGGGCGAATTCGGACCTTCCGGTGCGGCTGCTGCATGGGCTGGGATGAGTATCCCTTCGTTACTGGCTTCTACGATATTGATGTGGCTCGGTCGTCTCGAACTTCTGACTGTACTCGTTCTTCTCCATCCAAGGACCTGGGATTCTGATTAACCAAAACTATCTAGCGTAGACTGGGTTTCGTCTTCGCTTTGCTCCATTTTGTCCTCCGATACAGCCTCCTCTATCTCGAACTTCTCCCCAACCTGCGCGAACTCTTCCAGTATTGACTTCCCAACTTTGCTGGTCTTCGGGATACCTAGAATTGCAAGATGATCTTCCCCCGTCATCCCTATCTTCTTAGCTACGGTAAAGTCGCTCTCAGACGCTCCGAGGCTCTTATCGTGAATGGCCAGAAGAGCAGGCCATAGATCTTCTCTGAATGATGATTTGCTAGTTCCCATTGATCCCGCTAGTCTCTCAATCAAGTCGATGTTCCTCCAAGTCTCGCCCCCCCTTCTCAAGAATTCTGGAAAACTAATGAATACGCCCCCATCGTTCTTTGTATCAGCGACCGCTGCAATGGCCTGAGTGGGCAATGATGAGCCCCAATACCAGGATCTGAAAGCACGATTGGTAAATTTTGCAGCGAGATATGAATCCGAGTTGCACATCGCTCCAGAGATTTCCTCGAGACCTCTGCTACTAATCACCGATTGGTTGTTCCACGAGAACCATGCTAGAATCTCATCTGGGTCCTTGTCGGAGTTTAGGATGGCCTCTGATGCTAGAAGGCCAGAATCAGAGTTGTACGCTCTTTTCAGGGATTCGAACACGTTAATCTGCGAGTCTCTCAGCACAGATCCAGAAAGCTCACTCACTGAGGCTATGTCTACGTGCCCATTCGCAGTAACAGATAGAGATTGTAAATCCTTCACGAGAGCCCTGAGGTCTCCGGGATTCCTTCGAATTAGAGCATCTAGAGCCTCGGGATCAATTCCTACACCTTCCGAATCAAGAACTCTTAGTGCTATTCTCCTAAGGTCTGTCGCCCCGACTCTCTCGAATATGATGTTTTCAGCAACTCTGTTTACCCTATCCCTATTCCTTCTCCAATTCCCCCTGCCCCAGAGCTTCATCGGATCATTACAGGTCATAATTACTGGATTTTCAGTTTTGTTGAGTAGATTGAGTAACTCCGCCTTCCCGCCGGAATCCCCCTTCAATACTGGTCCTTCTTCTGACCCCATGGTGGTGTGGATTCTTTCTTCTGAAACCTGTGAGAAACCTCCACTAAGGTGATCTACCTCATCTAGGAGTATCACAGTTTTTCCAGTAGATTCAGATCCCCTGGAGAAGTTCTCTAATGAGACGTACTGCGAACCCCTAGTTGCAGAGGATCTAATGGCGGCCGCATTCCTCTGTTCGGAGGCATTCAATTCAACAATCGACCAACCCTTCTCTTTTGCTATCGCATGTGCCAGCGTAGTTTTCCCCACTCCCGGGGGGCCAGAGAGAAGCAAACCTCTCTTTTTCGGAGTCTTTCCGGACTCCCATCCTTCCAGCCATATCCTCACTCTTCTTATCTTATCTCCATTGCCTTCCATATCCGACAAAGTGGAAGGGCGGTATCTCTCCGCCCAGTCATCATCCTCCTTGCCCTGCTCCATGAGGAAAAATTTACGCGGCGACTCTTGAAGATTAGCCTAGAACATCGAGGGTAAAGAACCCGATTTTAGACCACCAATCAAACCATCTAGATCGGTGCGAACTTGCTTTTGATCATCTCTTCTCCTGATTGTAACAGTGTTGTCCTCTAATGATTGGTGGTCTATTGTCACTGCCCAAGGAATCCCAATCTCATCGGCTCTTGCATACCTTCTTCCTATCGATCTGCTGGTATCTATTTCCGCTATTATTCCTCTGAATGAGTTTATGCGCGCCAGAATATCCCTCGCCATTTGGTCCATCCCATCTTTATCGAAAAGAGGAAGAATAACTAGATCGGCCGGAGCGATCGCGGGATTTAGTGACAAGATCGTGTACTTCTCGCCCTCTTTGTCTACTTCTTTGTAATTATGATCAAGGATGTGCCATATTATCCTATCAATCCCAAATGCTGGCTCGATAACGTGTGGTGTGAAATATTCTCCAGAAACCACGGAATCCTCTATGGCGCTATTTACCATATCTTCTCCGATATGCACTACGGTCCCATCCGGGAGTTCCAATTCAAACGGGAATGACGATGGGATCTCTTGTAATTCTGATAGGGCAGAAGAAACCTCGCTCGCTCTTTCTCTGAAAGTTGGACCAATCACCGACCCTACGGGCTTGAGAACTTCCGACTTCTTCTTTACGGGCTCTTCGTATGTCCTCCACGCCCTTAGAAGACTGGATTTCGAGTGCTCTTCGTGAGATTCCAGATCATGACAGGTCCTATTCGCAATTCCTACGACTTCCACCCAACCATGCTCTCCCATAAGCTCACAGTCCCAGCAATCAGATGCATAATGAGCCATCTCCGATCCTGCATGTTGCCTGAATCGAACCTTTGTCCTATCTATCCCTACAAACTCAAGAAACTCCATGGTCATCGCTAGGAACCATGCTACAGTGGGATGCTTCACAATTCCAGACTCCAATGCTTCCTTGAATGACATCTGAAATTCTCCGGGTCGTGGACCATCAGGATCAGGGACCATGCAAACCCTATCTGGCCACTTGCTGAGGTCGTCAATCGGCGGGTCATCAGGATCAATGAAGTACTCAAGCTCAGCCATATTGAATTCTCTAAGCCTAATCATCCCCTGTCTCGGACTGATTTCGTTCCTGTATCCCTTGCCCGTCTGCATTGCACCGAAGGGCAACTTCTGTCTGAAGTGACGGTACAGGGCAGGGAATAGCATGAACATGCCCTGAGCGGTTTCTGGCCTCAGAAATGCTGTCCTCGATCCGCCCATTGCTCCAATGCTGGTCTGGAACATTAGATTCATCGGCATTGCCTTCTTCCAGTCGGATGAGTCACAGCTCGGACATCGTACGCCTTCTCTTTCAATCAGATCATCGAGTTCATTGGAGCTAAGAGTGTCTGGAGCCTCATGGAACTCAGCCACGAGGTGATCGCTTCTGAAAGCACCACCGCAAGAACTGCATTCCGACATTTTGTCGTTGAACTCTCCAACATGTCCGCTAGCGATAAGAACAGGCTCCGGAGTAATTATGGGGGAGTCTATCTCTACAACGTTTGTTATGCTGCCCCAATGTTCAATCCAGGCATCAATTACTCTTCTCTTTATCCTTGCTCCAACTGGGCCATAATCAACAAGCCCGGAGACTCCGCCATAAATTTCGAATGATGGAAGAACTAATCCTCTCCGCCTTAGGAGTGAGACGAGTCTAGACATCCTTTCTCTGTCTTCCACACACTTACCACAACCAACGTGGTTTTCAAGCCATCCTAGTATTCAACCCCCTTGTTGGTATTGTAGGACCACAGGGGATTCCCCAGCATTTGCGTACGAAAAACGCTGAAAATAGAGAAGCATTCATTTATTCAATCAATAGCCTGAGCGGCAAGGTGACTAGGAAAAAATGCCCGAAATAAAGTATGTATCTGAGATTTCGGAATCTGAGGACATCCTGTCCAAACTTTCAGCCCCGGTGAGAAATTGGTTCTTGGACAAGTTCCCAGACTTTACTGAGCCCCAGAAAGTGGCGATTCCTCAGATTCTTGCTGGCGAGCATCTACTACTGTGTTCCCCCACAGGTTCCGGAAAGACCCTAACTGCCTTTCTTTCGATAATTGATGATCTGGTTCGCCAGTCAATGTCAGGATCTCTGTCTGATACAGTTCATTGTATCTACATCTCTCCAATTAAGGCTCTAGCAAATGATATTCAGAAGAATCTGATAGGACCACTAAATGAGATCAAGGAGAGATTCCTCCCTGGAAGAGCTCAGGATATCAAAGTGGGACTCAGGACTGGTGACACCCCCCAGAAAGAGCGAGAGAGAATGCTCAGAAAACCACCACATATACTAATCACAACTCCTGAGTCTCTAGGACTTGCGTTGGCATCCAAGAGATTTCGGCCTCTATTGAATGACCTGAAATGGCTGATAGTGGATGAGTTGCACTCACTAGTACCGACTAAAAGAGGGACTCACCTTTCATTGAGTCTAGCATTGATGGATTCTGTTGTTGAATCTGATGTTCAGAGAATCGGGATCAGCGCGACAATGGAGCCTCTTAACGAGGTCGCCGAATTTCTGGTAGCAAGCGATTCTAGGGAGGATGAAGGAAATACCCAGAGAGTCTCTATAGCAAAGATCTCTGGTTCAAGGAAACTAGACCTCGACATCATCTTGCCTACCCCGAGATTCACATCGATTCCAGTTAAGGAGATTCTAGATCACAATATTGATCGAATCAAGGAACTAGTCGAGTCCCATACCACGACCCTTGTCTTCGTAAATACTAGGAATATGACAGAGACATTCGTCCAACGCCTCAAAGTTGTCGGATTGGAGGGGGTAGAGGGGCATCACGGATCAATGGACAAATCGATCCGACTGGATGTAGAGCAGCAACTCAAGGAAGGCAAGCTGAGATGTGTTGTCTCTTCATCCAGCCTGGAGATGGGCATAGATATCGGATCCGTTGACCTTGTAATTCAGGTCGGCTCACCAGGCTCGATTGCTACTGCCCTACAAAGGATTGGGAGGGCTGGGCACCAAGTAGGGGGCCTTCCCAGGGCCAGATTCCTCCCGACTTCCTCGCACGACTTGCTAGAGATAGTAGCTCTCCAGAATGGGATCCTCTCCGGCAATATGGACTTGCTAAAGTTCCCGCAGAATTGCCTAGACGTACTCGCTCAGTTCTTAATCGGCCTCACAATCATTCGAGAATGGGACATAGATGAGGCTTACGAATTGGTTCAACTATCTTGGCCATATCGGAACCTTTCATACGACGATTACATTGAGGTTCTAGACCTGCTAGAGGAAGAAAGGAGAATATGGGTAGACTGGGAGGAGAATCGTTTCGGAAAGAGAGGATACGCCCAGATGATCTACTACACCAACATCGGTACAATATCTCCCGACAATAATTACCTAGTTTTCACATCTGATGGCACGCTGGTAGGGCAACTCTCCTCATCCTTCGTTTCAAGCCTAAGGAACGGCGATGTTTTTCTCCTTGGAGGGTCTACCTACAGGGTCTCAAGTGTAATTGGAACTAGGGTAAATGTCACGCCTGCGACAGGATTCAGGCCCACAATCCCTTCATGGACAGGAGAGGCCATGAGCAGGACCAGCGAACTAAGCTTCGAGGTCCTAGAACTACTCAGCATCCTTACTGTCCAGTATAGGAGGGGCAACTCGATTACTCCTTTCCTAATCGATGTCCTGGGCCTGAACAAGCCAGTAGCCAACGCACTTTCCCAATTTCTTGATGAGCACTCTGCAACTACGTTCCAAGTACCTTCCAAAGATAGAATCCTGGTCGAACAGGTTGAAGCCCCACTGCCCACCTATGTCGTAACTACATGTAGGGGCCGAGCATTCAATCTCGCTCTAGGATACCTTTTCGCAGGAATGGCAGTTAGGGACGAGATTACGGTTCACGAACTTTCATTCGACGAGAATGGGTTCATGGCCAAATTAAGCCATGAGGTGGAGATTTCCTCTATTCCCGAGGTTTTTCGTAGCAGAGGGAGCGAGGAAATTCTGAATAAATATCTGATAGACTCTCAACTATTTGCCAAACGATTCAGAGAGGTTTCCTCTAGGAGCATGCTAAACCCGAGAAGAATAGGAGCCGAGGAAGTAAGTCCCAAGCAATTCCAACTCAAAGCCGAGCAGATAATGAATCGGCACCGCACCATGGATGACTCAGTAATTGTCAGGGAGGCCATGAGTGAAATCCTAACCACCGATCTAGAGATGGGTCAGCTTCGACAATTCATGGAGAGAATGGGCAGCGAGGATGTAAGAATCGTACATCGTAGGGTGAAGATACCATCGCCACTGGGACTGACTCTTTTCATGTCCTCTTTCGAGGACCTCCTCTCTCTTAGGACCAGAGCTTACCTAATCAAAGACGTAGACCCAGAGATTTTGAGGAGACTATTGGGTGCGCGTTCCCTCGCTACCGAACTGGATAGGGAAAAGCTCTCCCACTACTATCAGTCAAAGGTCTCAGTTCCAAAGAATGCCAACGAACTCCTCAGACTAATGGATATGGGTGGTGGCCTGGAGAGGCAACTCACTCACCCATTGTACAGCGACAAGCTAAAGGATATCGAATTCGAAACACTCAGGTCCTGGGTGCACGAGCTCGCAGAAAGAGGCCTGATAACTAAGGTTAGAGGCACCGGTCTAGAGAAGATCGATGACAAATGGTTCTCCATGAGAATGACCGAAGTCCATGGGACATTGGGGTGTCTTGCAGTGGCTGGAGCCGCCGAGATGGACGATCTTAGGGAACTGTACACGGGCGGACTAAGCTATGAGGTCGGAGAAGGATTTGTTGGAGGGGAGCCGTCAAAATGGAAGGAAAGGCAACTTTCTGATCCATTGGATTGTCTCAGATTGAAGCTTCTCGATATGCTCGGATCAGAAGGCCCCCAGACCATCGACTCTCTCAGTGAACGCCTCCCTTTCCCAACAGCTCAGGTGGAAGCCATCCTGCAAGAGCTCGAGATGAGGAACCTAGTGTCTATTGGTTTCTTCACACAAACAGACGAAGGCGAGTTCATCCTGAGGATAGACGAATACAGAATTACTGGCGGAGAATTCAACGTCATTGACTACAGAACTCTTCAGACACTAATCCTCAACAAGTCCTTCTCAAAATTCGAGGAGCCCGCAGATGCAATTAGAAATCTAACTTTCGTTCAGAGGAGAGAGGAATTACTCCACAGAGTCGAGAACTACAGATTCCGTGATTGGAAGGATATAAAGCACGATTCAGATATCTACAACGGCAGACTCCTTCACAACAGAGTCGGATACACACTGAGTGAGAAACTTCCGATGTTAATGGGGCTCAGAGGGGAGCCGTGGTTCGGGACTCTAGAGGAGGAGTTGATTGAGAAAATTCCCGAAGAGGGGATATCCAGAAACGACCTATTCTCCGATTACCCAAAGGGCAAGGAAAATGCTCACATCCAGAGAAGTCTGAAATCAGCCCTTTCAAACATGGAAAGACAGCTTGTGGTTGCTAAGCAGTTCGTAGACGTCCCAAATAGAAAGAGATCAATGGCCATTTTCAAGAGACTTCATGGTAAGGTCAAACCACTCCCATTTGACAAAGCACTAACCGAGCTGATTTCCAGAATCGGTCCAGTACGGCTGCACACATTAAGACTGTACGTTTCAAGACCTGTGGAGGAATTGGCAGACACGCTAAGGGAACTAGAGAGGAGGGGCTCCATTGCTAGAGTAGTAGCCCTGCAGCCAGACCCAACCGACTACTACTCTTCACACGAGGATGCAGAGAAGCTACTGTCGCCTATGCAGGAGGATAGGAAAATGCGTATCCTCGCACAATCAGACCCCTTCAGTAGCAGGTTCATCCAGGAAGTCCGCCTTCTTCTAAAGCAGGGCTGGTACTACCCCGTCTTCAAGGGGGTCGACCCTATTGGGCGAGTTCTAATGTTCGTAGTTAACGACTACCTAGAGATAAAAGACATCAATATCCCCCACTCCTACCTAGATGATTTCAAGGAGACATTCGCAGAATTGCTAGAGAATTACAGAGACAGGCTGATCGATGTCTCCGTACTTCATGCATTCAATGGAGTCCCCGTCCATGATTGCGATGAGAATATCCAGCAGATTCTTTCAGAACTCGGATTCTCTTCTATGGGGGATGGTGAGCGATACATCAGAGGGGGAGTGGTTGAACCCAGATCAAGGCAGGAAATCAATAGATTACTATTCTTCCATCATTCTATCCATCAGAATAGTAGATGGGAAAACGAGACTATAGCACTGGAGAACTCCATTGAGCTGCGCGACGACTTCTCACTCAGGGGGAGATGCGAGATGTTCAGAGTCAATCTCGACTCAATGGTGGCCGCACACCAGTTGCATCAAGGTTCGAACCTCCGGGGCCATCTAGTTTGGGCTCGATACCAGCACTTTCAACGCCTTCTTTCCATTCGAAACGTGCCCGTTGAATCGGAGGATGAGGAGATACTCCAATTCTTCAGGGACACAAATGACCCAGACTTGTATATGGAAAGGAACGCCATGTCTCGCTCGGAGTTTAGGAAGCTAGTTTCCCCTCTTGTCAGGAGTGGCCACCTAATACAAGATTACAGAGGAGGGTTCAGAACCGTGGAACCTTTACGAAAAATAGACTTGTGGGAAATCAAGCGCAACTACCTAAGAAAATTAGTTGAAGACTACCCCGTAATCACTTTGAAGCAGGTAGAGAGGCTAGCAGGAGCCTCATTTTCACCAGAAGAGATTAGCGATGTTATGCATGATTTCGAAGACGATGGGACGCTGATCAAGGGATTCCTTGTGGATGATCTGCAGGACATATGCTGGGGCAGGCTGGACATGCTAGAAGGGATGGGCAAGATTAGTCGTACAAGGGACCTAGTAATACCTCCCTCGGATCCTCTGATTCACTACTTTGGAAGCTTACTCAGGGAGAGATTTGGCTTCGGCTCCGCGTACCTAGTTTTCCACAAAGAGGAGCCGATTGCGGCATTCAAGGCAAACACTAGGAACGACAAGATAGAGCTCACTGACTTTGTAGGCGACTCTGAATTGGAAAAAGAAGCGATAAGGGTCATGAAAGAGTTTGCATGGGAGCACGACATGCCCCTTTCCGGGAAGCTATTCGATAGGATCCGTTCACGAATTGTCTGAGGACACGGCCTCCCTGCCTCGGAATCCCAGTGGCCTGAGAATCCTCATGATGTGTCGGTGAAGCTCTGGGAGAAGGTCGAACAGAGCGATCGCCATCAGGAACATCGCAAACAGACTAGCCACCTTGGCAGCATAGCTATGTGCAAAGTCAAAAATTCCAATTCCCGAAAGACTCCATTCTGGATATGCATCTGTCAACCAGACTATTCCGGCATTTCTGAAAACATTTAGAATATGAATTGTTGGAATCGCGATAAATAGTGCCCTAGCCCTCCTCTTCCAGTGTACCGAATTTAGGGCAACTATGGCGCCTATGAATACCGCCATAGATTGTAATGCCGAACAGGCAAGAATGAATGCCACCACAGCCTCCCCCTCTTCATTTACCATAGGCGCGTAGAAGCCTCCCTCTCCTAAGGGCTCAGTTAGGATGAACCTGTTCCCTCCCCATTCAGAGATAGGAATAGCGGATTTCTCATGCCTCTCAATCATCATTGGGCCTATTTCATACCCTCCTATTCCCACGAAATCCAGCATCATGTCTGCACTTACTGCCGTGAACTGAACGAATGCCATGTTCAGATATGGGACCCCGAAAACTAGGTAGTAAGGAACCATCGACCACACAACAAAACCCCTCATCCAAATCCTCGTATCTTTGTTCGAATTATCTATCTTCCATTCCCAGAATGACATGGCTATCCCGGCGGGCAAAGCAGCCGCCGTCATAAGTATCAGAACTGGATCTGAAATCTCTACAAAATATCCACAGTACAGGTAGAAGAAGAGGCCAATAAGAGGCCAAGCAGCAATAGCAAAGACCGCCGATTTACTGTCAGAATGTCTATGAAATGAGATTGCCATTAGAATCAAGCCGACTGTCCCGATTATCAGTTGCATTGTGACATCCGTGACTCCCATGAATGCCGCGAGAGAGCCTACGAAGGCTGCCACCGGGTCCTGCATGCACACGTTGCTTTCATCAACCCGTAAATAGGATGCCCTCACCCGGATACATGGGAATATGGGTTTCGACTTCACAGAATTTGCCGAGTCATACGCGGCCTCACTTACTGATACATTGGCGAAACTCCCATTTTCCAATATGGAGAAACTATGGGAGTTAATCGAGAGAGCCAGAGAGCAGGGATCAACTGTCCACTTCATTGGAAACGGCGGAAGTGCGGGCACCCCCTCTCACAGTGCTGGAGATTGGTCCAAGGAACTGTCATTGAGAACGATCTCTCATGTAGATAATTCCCCTGCTCTGACTGCGTGGGCAAACGACACAGACTTCGAGAATGTTTTCGTCGGCCAACTATCGACTTTTGCTTCTCCGGGTGATGTGGTGATTGGCTTCAGTGGTTCAGGAAACTCTGCCAATGTGATTAAGGGTATTCAGTACTCCAAAGATAATGGATGCAGTACAGTGGCAATCACAGGCAACTATCGAGGAATGGGCGGGGGAAAACTAGCAATAATCGCCGATCTTACAATCCTAGTTCAATCTGAGTCTATGGAGCGGATTGAAGACGCCCAATTGGTTATCAATCATATCATTAAAGAGGCAGTCAAGTCCAATAATGAACTGTGATGAAAATGCTACCCCCTCACAGGCATCGATCTTCTCTGGAAGAACCCTTGAGACCCCCCAATCTCCCAGGAGCTATTGATTGGTCAGGGAAAATCGCATATCTGGACAGGGACGGAGTATTGAACAGATGGAGGGAGGGCTACGTCAATAGTCCGAACGAGCTAGAATTGTTACCCGGTGCTGGATACGCTGTGGGCCTCCTAAGAAGAAACGGTTTCAGAATCTGCATAGTCACAAATCAGTCTCCTGTCGGAAGGGGAATATGGGGGCATGACGCACTATCCCTAATACACGAAAGTTTGCAGGAACAATTACTCAACGAGGACGAAGATGCAGAGATTGATCTCATACTGTACAGCCCATACCCGCCAAATCAAGGAGCGTGGGCAAGAAAACCAAGGCCCGGGATGCTGGAGGCTGGGAGGCAGCTGATAGAGAACTCACAAATTAACCCCGATCAACCAATCTCCATATCATACGGGAAAAATTGGAATAATCGGCCTAGTGAGAGAGGGTCTATTCTCGTAGGAGACCGCGAATCGGACATCTTGGCAGCAGAAACTTTCGGAGTTAGAGCGATACAGTGCGATCCTGAAACTGGAATAGCAGGGGTGATTGACTTGATTGTCCCACCAGATTTGGAGGGTCAAAATTGAGATGCCGATTGGGTCTTGATGACACGGATCATGTCGATGAAGGTTGTACGACTTCTAGTTTTGATGAGTTACTTTCAGAAATCCAAGAAGCGATGAATTGTGATATCCTCGAGAGGAGACTGGTCAGACTATGGCCCTTTGCCGAGAGGAGGACAAGAGGAAACGGAGCACTTGGTGCCATCATAGATATCCCAGATAAAGAAAAAGTGCTACTGGAGAAAATATGCAATGATTGGTTCGATAGGCTGCTAACCAAAGTCGCCGGATATCCGCCCTCGAAGATTCCAGCAGCCCCGTGCCTTGTCATTTCATTTGACAAAGCTCCAGAGCATTGGTACTGGGATGCAGTTAGGGGCTATGTGAATCCAGAAAATATTCTTCGAGAAGCAGGAAATACAGGGACTATTCTACTTCTGAAGAATGAGATTTCTGGAGTCGTCGGTGCTTGCGCGGCAATCTCATGGGAGAGCAATCCACACTCTTCATGGGAACTGATCGCTTGGAGAGATGACTCCTCCCTAGGTTCCGAGAGGAGAGTATCTCCAAGATCAGTATCTCAACTTGAATCCCTATTTCCAGGAACTTTCCTAAATAGGGATCCAACCAAGGGCAAGGGATTGATTGCCCCGAGAACTCCATGCCCTGTCCTGTATGGGATTCGAGGATCTTCATCTTCCGAGGTTGAAAGGGCGCATATTTGGCTACAATCGGAGAAGGGCGTGGAGAGTTGCAAATCCTATGCAATCCATCGTTCGAACCAAATTAGCGACGACCACATAG
>LUMH01000202.1_pt1 | contig 15258 bp, 4 predicted proteins | sample 730001 | NCBI WGS metagenome assembly LUMH01 (sample SAMN03860268, study PRJNA289734) | marine metagenome | biome: seawater column; feature: ocean; material: water; isolation source: Red Sea water column Station 34 - depth 25m | place: Saudi Arabia: Red Sea | collected 2011-10-15 | depth 25 m
TTATTTGAACCTACCACCCAACCAGTAGTACCACCAAATCTTCCAGTATTAGCAGTAACATCTCCTGTCAAAGTAACATTACCAGAATTGTCTAAATGAAAGTTAGAAGAACTTATTTCTATGTTACCATTTGAACCACTAATGAATTGTCCACCACCGCCTAAGAAAAAGTTAGATGAACTCATATACAACAAGTTATCATTAGATGAGAATTTTAAATGTGCGCCTGATGTACTACCTATTTGAAATCTATCTCCATTGGCATCCGAATGTTCTAAGTAAAAACCAGAATCACTACTATCACCATATGACATTCCGTTTGTTTGTATTCTAGCAGTTGTACCACCACTACCCGTATTAGCAGTCATGTAAATTTGTCGTTGTACAACACCATTGCTCATCTGTCCTAATCTAAATTCTGAACCAGCATCTGTACCAGCTCCCTTTGCTATCAGTATGGCACCAGCACCAGCTGAACCACTTTTCATACCAACTTGAATTACAGGTAAACCTACATCACTTCCATCACCTGTTTTTATTTCAATTGAAGATGTTAAAAAAGCTCCACCTGGTTCTTGAAATATTCTATCTCTTTCAAATGAATTTGTTCCAAGTGTAAATCCACCAATCGTACCATCTGTAGCGGTTATAGAACCACTAAGTGCCATTGTATTGTCAGCTGGGTTTAGATGAAATTGAGAAGAACTTATCTCTATGTTACCCCCACTACCACTTACGAATTGTGAACCTTTTTTACCTAAGAAAAACTTTGGTGTTTCTATTGTTACTGCACTTCCACTAAGTGTTGTTGTACCTGAACTTTGTATAACTAATCCACCGCCACTACCACTTATAAAGTTGCTAGCAGAACCTAACTTAAAACTTGGAGCACCAAGACGAATACTACTACCTGATACTTCTAATCCAGTACTATCAAATTTAAACTGAGTTCCAACTGAAAACGCATTATTATCACCATCCAAAAATATTCTATTAGCATTTCCAAAGGCATTAGTACCTGTTCCAAGAGAAAGTACTGCAGTAGGAGAATCCAAAAAGAAATTTGTTGCTTGTAGAGATCTATGGTCTATTGTGAATCCACCGATAGAACCTTCATTAGCAGTAACCTTACCCTGCATAATAACATCACCACTTTTCTGTAAATGAAAGTTAGAAGAACTTATCTCTATATTACTATCAGAACCACTTATAAAAGAAACATCAGGAAATTTTCCTGTACTAGCATCTAAACTTCCTGACTGACCTAATATAAAACCAGATGAACTAAATTGAAAGTTAGCCCCATCAAATTTTACAAAACCTCCTGTAGAGCTACCTGCAAAAAATCTTGGTGTCCCACTATTGTGTTCTATTTGTACTCCTGTATTTCCAAATGTGGAGTCGTTAATGGTTAATCTTTTATGTTGAGAACTTAGAGATATATCTGTTCCATCTGCGATTTCATTTGCGTCAATAGTAAATCCACCTATAATACCTGAACCTGTAGCATTTATAGTTGTAGCGGTTATATTACCACTTAACTTTATATCAGAAGCAGTTACTGCTCCTCTCGCACCATCTAATGTAAAATTACTACTACTGACATGCACATCTGTACCATCGAATATAAATGCTTTATCACTACCATTACCAACATAAAACCTTGGGTTACCACTATTATATTCTAGCTGCACTCCATCATTACCAAAGGTTGTATTGTTTATGGTTAACGCTTTAGTATTTGAGTTTAGTCCTATATTGGTTCCACTTTTTATTTCATCAGCATCAATCGTAAATCCACCTATCTGACCACTATCAGCAGTAATCTTTCCACTAATATCAGCAGCTGAAGCAGTTATCTGACCTAACTCACCATTTAGTAAAAGTTTTGGTATACCAGCATTAACTGTTATGGAATTACCCATACCACTATGAGCAGTACAGAAATAGTAAAGCGATGTTGGTGTACTAGCACTAACTACAATAGTTAGTGATGTACTCGTAACAGTAACACCATCCGATATGATACCACCATTAGAAGATGTCCCAATTCTGAATGGATGAGCACTCATCACACTACTATCCATAGTAAACACATATGTGTTACCAACTACGAATGTTAGAGCTGGTTGGTCAACTCCATCTATGATGTAATAACTAGAACCATTATTTGTTACAGTATAATTTACAGTTTCTCCAGCTAAAGCCGTACTCTTTATCTCATCGGAGTCTATTGTGAAACCACCTATGTTACCATCCGTAGCAGTTATAGAACCACTTAACACCATTGTGTTATTGGATGGGTTTAGATGAAAAGCAGATGAACTTATTTCTATATTACTATTTGAACCACTTATAAACTGAGTATTACTACCAAGAAAAAACTTTGGTGTTTGTATGTTTACAGAGCTACCACTAATGGTAACATTTGGTACATCTATGGTTAAATCAGAACCTGCTATTTTACCACCTGATATCAATACATTTGAACCTGTTATTTGTCCGTTTACACCATTTAGCTCTAGTGTTCCGATTGTGATTATATTTAGTTGTCCACCCATACTTCCATGAGCATTACATTTATAGTATAGAGTAGTTGGTGTAGAAGCTGTTACGGATATTTCTACATAAGAACCTGGTTGACCTTCTGTACCACTAACAGTTACTCCTGTTGTGTAAGTACTACCATCTGAGGTTTCAGAAAATCTAAATGGGTGGCCACCATTAGAACTATCTGAATTATCAAATCTATATGTGTTACCGACTTTTAATTCCAAAGTTGGTTGTGATACTCCATCTATATGATACACTCCACTAGAAACAGTTACCGTATGATTTATCGTGGAGCCATCACCATATTGTGATTTTAGTTTGTTGTTCTCTAATAACATACCACCAATTTTACCTGTAGTAGCAGTTATAGAACCGCTAATAGCAACTTTGTTATTAGCAGGATCGAAATGAAATTGTGAAGAACTTATCTCAATGTTTCCATTCGAACCACTAATAAATTGTGATGAACCTTCACCCAAATAAAACTTTGGTGTTTTTATGTCTATAGCACTACCACTCAATGTTGTTGTGCCTGTGGTTTGTATAACTAAGTCACCACCACTACCACTTATAAAGTTAGTAGCACTACCCAATCTAAAGCTTGGAGCTCCTAAGTTAATAGAGCTACCACTAGCAGTTAACTTTTCTGTTTTTATATCAACATTACTACCATCAAATTTTACAAACTTTGAAGCACTACCAGCAAAAAATCTTGGTGTACCACCATTATAATCTAACTGAATACCTTCACTACCAAAGGTTGTATTATTTATTGTAATTCTTTTATTAGAAGAATCTATTATAACTTTTTCATCTGGTGATGATATTGTTGTAGAGTCTATATGCCAACCAGCTATAGAAGCAGAAGTAAATCGGGCAAAACCAGCTGAATTTATTTCTGACTTAAAAGGAGGACCAGAGGATGGTGTAGCTATACTACCAGCTGATAGTGTACCTAATATGGTAGCACTTGTTCCTATTGTAACCGAACCAGTTATCACACCACTACCATTGAATAGGTAATTAGAAGCGGTTATCTCACCAGTTTGTTTTAACCTTAGTTGGTTATTAGAAGACTTTATTTCATTTGAGTCTATGTTAAAATTAGCTATAGTACCAGCAGTATTGGCTGTTATTGTATCAGCCGTTATATCACCTGAGATGTTAGCAGCTGATGCAGTAATTTTATTCATAATAACATTACCATCATTCTGTAAATGTAATTTGGAAGAACTTATCTCTATGTTATTATTACTACCACTTATAAACTGAGAACCTTTTTTACCTAAGAAAAACTTTGGTGTTTCTAAAGTTACTGAACTACCTGATAATGTTGTTTCGCCTGTACTAAATATTTTTAAATCACCACCACTACCACTTATAAAATTAGAATTATCACCAAAGAAAAATCTTGATGTTAACAAGTTTATAGACGAACCACTAAGGTAAGCATTAGCTGCTTTAATAACTAAGTTAGATGTGGTTGTTCCATCACCAACAGATGTTGATTGTCCAAATGATATTAGATTACTATCATCATTCTTAAATAAAAAGTTGCCTGTACTACCAATAAAAGCTTTGAAAGTTCCACTATCAGCAAATCCTAAATGTGTTGACTTTAGTATTAAACCAGTTAAACCTGATGTACTTGGAGTTTTTACAATCTTACCATCAGCATTAGTCATAATTGTTGAAGATAATGATGCTGATGTACTTGTAAAAGCACCTGATACATTAGACTCTACTGTATCTATGTTAGTTTGTAAAGCACTTGATGAAGCATTTAAACTAGCAGATACTGAACTAGCATTTGGAAAACTACCACTAACGGAAGCTGCTGTAGCAAATCCACTACCAGCGGTTATATTTATTGTGCCTGTTATTGTTACTACTATCCCAAACTAATTTGTCACCTAAACTAAATTTACCAGTGCTATCCATATAGAAGCCGGTATCTTGATTATTATGAGTTCCTAAACCTTGATACAACTTTTTAGCGTTACCATCTATAACAATACCATCGGTTGTTCCAACATGAACCTTACCTGTAAACGAACCTGTTGTAGCAGTTATAGCACCTTGTAAAAATACATTCTCTGTAAATAATCCAAAACCTGGTGAAGCGTTTCCGTATAGTAATCCACTACTCAATCCACTTAAATCACCCAAACGAGCTTTTAAATCTACATCGTAAACTCCACTACCAGTTCTTTCAACAATATCTATGTAAGGTGTTGTTACATCATTAGGATTAGCGTTTAGTCTTATAAAACCAGTTCCTATTTTTCCTGTTGATACAATAACCTGACCTGGTTCAAATGATTGTGATGTGTTTGCAAAGTCACCTAGTGAACCAGAATCTCCTGTGCTTCCACTATTGTATCCTCTTACTACATAAAGTTTACCTCTAAAGTCTGTCTCACTTGATGGAAAGTCTCTTGAAGCGCTTTGTACTAACATATACTCTGTAGCAAAGCCAGTAGCACTTACCTTCTTAGCTGATAGAACTTCATTAGCTACAAACCCACCAATATTAGCTACACTCATTGTTGTAGCTGTAGCAGCTATTGTAGCTGAGCCAGTTAGAGCAGTAGAGTTAGCTATGTACAATTGTCCACCAACTGCGTTCACTGTTTCCTTCTCAAATACAGCAGTAGATAGAGTTCCTCTAATTTTCACATTTTGAAATTCAGCTTCACCACCATTAGCAGGACTTAATCTCCAACCCTTTACGTTACTAGCATAATCAGAAGTCTGTATTACACCAGCTGAATCTAATATCAAATTATTACTTGATATCTGTGTACCACTTAGTGTCCAACCACCGACTGTTCCTGATGTAGCTTTTAATAAACCAGCTTTTGTTACACTAAAAGGAGCACTAGCAAATGTACCATGACCTAATTGTATACCCTCATCACCATCTGCTATAAAAATATCTGTACCCGTTCCCAATGTAATTCTCTTACCACTAGCATCTAACGTAAAGTTAGTAGCAGTTAGAGTATTACCATCTATTGAAAATCCAGCTATCTGTCCACTTGTTGCTGTAACCTTTCCTGTTATTTGTGCTTCTGAAGCTGATATTTGTCCGTTGGATTTTAATCTTAACAGATTATTAGATGATTTTATTTCAGCTGAACTTATTTCAAAATTAGCGATTGTACCAGCAGTATTTGCTGTAATTGTATTAGCTACTATATCACCAGTTATATTTGCAGCTGATGCTGTAATCTGTCCACTACTACCTTTTAGTTTTAAGGTTGAACCAGCTGAATTAGATAAATCATCTCCTATTGTAAATCCACCGATTTCACCACTTGTAGCAGTCATCTTACCACTAACATTTGCGTTAGAGGCTGTGATGTTATTCATTATCACATCACCATTGTTTTTGAGATGAAACTTAGATGAACTTATCTCTATAAGATTGTTACTACCACTTACAAACTGAGAACCTTTTTTACCAAGAAAAAACTTAGGAGTTTCAATAGTAACAGCGCTACCACTAAGAGTAGTAGTTCCACTATTTTGTATCAGTAACGTTCCACCACTTCCACTAATAAAGTTTGTAGCACTACCTAATCTAAAACTTGGCGCTCCTAAATTAATCGAACTACCACTAGCAGTTAGCTTTGCAGTTTGTATATCAACATCACTTCCATCAAATTTTATAAATCTATTAGAGCCATTACCTGCATGAAATCTAGTGGTTCCAGCATTATGCTGTAGTTGTATACCAGACTGACCAAAGCTATGATTTTTTATTGAAATAGAACCAGCACTGCTATCTATTCTTACAGTATCGTCTAAATCAGAAAATCTGTTTGATGATAGTGACCATCCAGCTACTCTTCCACCTGTAAATAGAACTTTAGAACCACTAACATCACCACTCGGTGTAACTTGAAAATCAGAAGATGATATGAAGAAATCAGCTGAAGCATTCCCATCTAAATTAAAAGATGTTCCTTGTTGTAACTTCGTTCCATTTATTGTAAACCCAGCTATCTGTCCACTCGTTGCTGTAATCTTACCAGTAATTTGAGCTTCAGAAGCAGTTATCTGCCCACTAGCTTTTAATCTAAGGTTGTTATTAGAAGAAGCTATTTCTACAGAGTTAATATTAAAGTTAGCTATCGTACCAGCTGTATTTGCTGTAATCTTTTGAGCAGTTATATCACCAGATATTAAAGCATTTGATGCTGTAATTATACCACTAGCACCTCTAAGTATTAATGTACCAGCAGTAGATGTTAGTTCATCACCAATAGTAAATCCACCAATAGTTCCTGTTGTAGCAGAAACATTACCGGACATAACAACATTACCACTACTATCTAAATGAAAATTAGATGAACTTATTTCTATATTACCATTAGAACCACTAATAAACTGAGAAGATTCACCCAAGAAAAACTTTGGTGTCTGTAATGTGATAGAACTACCACTAGCATTTAATTGTTTAGTTCTGATATCAACACTGCTACCATCATATTTTACAAATTCATTTGAACCATCACCAACGTAAAATCTTGGTGTTCCACTATTGAACTCTAATTGTATACCTTCATTTCCAAATGTAGCATTGTTGATTGTTAATCTTTTGTTAGCAGAGTCTAAGGCTATATTAGTTCCACTTTTAATCTCATCAGCGTCAATTGTAAATCCACCTATCGTACCACCATTAAATAGAACTTTTGAACCTGTTATCTGTCCATTTGACTTTAGTCTTAGGTTCTCATCCTTATCTTTTATCTCAGACGATACTATATCAAATCCACCTATAGAAGCTGATACAGTTGTAAGTAAACCATCAGCCGTTATAGACGAACTTGGTGTAGTAGCAGCTGATGGAACTGCGATACTATCAGCCGTAATAGCACCTTGCACTGTTAAGGTGTTATTTACGAATTGTAAGAACTGACCAGCACCTTTGTTACCTAATAGTATTGCTGAACCTGTAACATCACCTTGTCTTGTTAGATGAAATTTTGATGAACTTATTTCTATGTTTCCGTTAGAACCACTAATAAAATTTGTAGTTGTTTTTCCTAAAAAGAAACGAGGTGATTCTAAAACTATACTACTACCACTAGCGGTTAGTGTATCGGTTTTAATATCTATACCATCATCAAATATGAAATAGTTACTAGCATCTTTTACAAACTCCGCTTGTGGATTTGTTCCATCCATACCAATAATGATACCAGCAGTTCCTGTTCCCTCATTAGAGAAAGTAGATTTACTACCCATAGCTATAAAGTTATCTGTACTGCCACCTTGTAGTTTTATAGCATTAGCAGAACCTAAAGTAATCTTTTCGTTAGCTGAATCTATAAGAACGTTTGTAGACTTTATTTCGTCAGCGTCTATTGTGAACCCACCAACTTTTCCACCTGTAAACAATACGGATGAACCTGTAATCTGTCCACTATCTTTTAGTTTAAGAATTGAACCAACAGATATTTCACCAGATGATACATTTAATCCACCAACTGAACCACCAGTTAAATCTAAGGCTGAAGCGGTAACGTCACCACTAGCTTTTACATTGAAGTTAGTTGATGATATAAACCTATTATTTCCTGTAGCTGAACCACTTATGAAAAAGTTAGTTGATGACAAAGCATCGTTTGTGATATTAAACCCACCTATAGAACCTTCATCAGCAGTAACCTTACCACTCATTACAACATTACCAGCATTATCTAAATGAAAGTTAGATGAACTTATCTCAATATTTCCGTTTGAACCACTCACAAATTGTGTAGAAGAACCTAAAAAGAAACCAGATGAAGACATAAATATATTATCACCATCAAATGATAATCTAGCACCTGCCGCATCACCAGCTAAAAACTTTGGTTTATTATCAGTTGGATTATTACCACCTATGAAAACACCTTTGTTTGTTCCTGTAATACCAGTTGGTCTTGGATTACCAGCAGATATAAAACCACCTTGACTTGAACTTACAAATAAGTTATTAGCAGATAATTTAAATACATCAACATCAACTTCAAAAACTGATGCTGTAACATTTATATCTTCTGAACGAATGTTTACACTTTCACCATCAAAAAATAAATAAGAGTCACCACTACCTACACCAAATTTGTATTTACCATCGGTGTCTTGTCCCATAAGTATACCATCAATATCACCAATATTAAAAACAGAACCACTACCCATCCTAATTAGCTTATCTGCACCACTCATTGTTACTGCACTATTTCCTACTCCAGCAGCTAGTTGTCCACTCTTTATATCAAACCCACCTATTTGACCTGCAGTAGCAGTGATTGTACCTGACATATCTACATTACCCGCATTGTCTAAATGAAAATTTGATGAACTTATTTCTATTTGTTCATTAGAACCACTTATGAATTGTGTGGTGGTTTTTCCAACAAAGAATGAATCTGCTTGTACATCAAATACTGATGGATTAGTTCTAAACTTTAGAGAACCACTAGCACCTACTAACTCTAAACCAACACCTTTGTAGTCCTCTCCACTATTAGGTAAGACAGAACCACTATAAATCATAAATCCTTTTTTACCACCTAACGCTGAGTTAGAAGCACTTTCAAATCCTAAGTAACCTATTGAACGAATAAAGCCTGAGCCAGTAGCACCATCTGAATAGTTGTCATCAGGTAATGTTGAACTTGTACCACCCATATGAATACCACTACCTGTAGTATCACCACCGATAAACATATTATGTGATATCACATTGTCATCACCTGTGATAACAATATTAGCACCTGTGAAAATAGATCCTGTGGTTACGGCTACTTCATCTGCTAAATTATTATTTATATCATAAAATTCTGTTAGAAACTCTAAAGTTTCAGGTCTTTTATGTACTAACTCGGGTGGTAACTCTTGTTGAAATCTTACAAAAGATGGAGAGAATCCTGTATCGGTTGACGGTACTACAGATATATCTGATATGTTCCATTTACCAGATATGATTCTAAATTGAACTTTAGCGTTTCCACTTAGATTGGGATTAAAATTGTGTCTTATTAAACCAAATTCTTTTTTAACATCGTCTCCAACATTGATTTCTAATACACCCATCCTTTTACCGTATTGTGATGGTTCGTCAACATCTTTTTTAGAAACTTCATCAAAGTGTAAATCAGATTGTTGTTTTACAGAAGAGCCTGAAACATATACCATAAGTAAAGCTCTATCATCCGTTCCTTTTTCTCCCACTGCTTTAAAAGATAAATCATAATCAATACCCTTTGTAAGATTAAATCTATAGGCATCTTTTTGTTCAAATCTTATTTGGTCTGTAAAGGATGATATACTACCTGAAATCAAAACAGAGTCTAACGAACCATCATTGTCGAAAGAAGCAGTTGTTGTAGGTGTAGCGGTATTTAATCCATTAGTTCCACCAAATTTTTCCCAATAAGTATTCAAATCTGATTCTGATACAAAGTAGCCTGTTCTTTCACCGATACCAACAGAATTTTCATTTATCATAAGTTCAGGAGATTCAACAGGAACTTCAGCTAACAATTTATAATCATCAAAAGAACCTTCTGCTCTTACATAAACTTTAGCCTTAAAAACTTCACCTGAGAAAGTTCTAAGATGACTCAAAGTAACATCAGCATAAGAAACTATATTTGTAAGACTATAAGATGCTGATGGTTCTTTAGTGTAATGAACGACACCAGTAGCCTCCATAGGAAGTAATCTGTAATTACCAAAATCATCTTGTTTTGTAAATGGTGTGTTTACTAAAGCTGTTTTATTATCTTTTAGTTTAGCTATTGAAGCTGTATAATGTGTTGGAAAGTTTTCATCATCTGGATTTGTAACCACATTAAAAGATACATCACTTTTCAAACTTGCTTCGTTAAGTTGACTTGAATTATATATATTTTTTAAGTTAGAAAACTTTATTTCACCACCAATTTCTTCTGTAGTAAATTCATGATTGTTATCGTTTATGGTAAATATATATGGATATTCCTCAGGTGACCTTCTTTTTCTAATTCTTTTTGACCTTTTAAATCTACTATCAGTACGAACTCTTCTTTTTTTAGTAAATCTTTTTAATCTTTCTTTATCTGCATCATCACCTTTTATGTCACCATCAGGTGGTTTTGGAACTTCGTCTATCTCATTAACTCCTGCACCAAGAGCATCAACTTCAGACTCGTTTGGTGTGTATATAGAAAAATCCTCTTGTTGAGTTGGTTGACCAATAACAGAAAAAGCAGAAGATATGGTTTCCCCACTAATAACTTCCCTTTCCATAGAACCAAATCTTTTCTCTACAGCTGTTAGTCTTGGAGATGAATAGAACTTTATAGGTTGAACATTTATTTCTGCTGAGTTTATGATTACCTCTTTGGTAAGTCTTACATTGTAGACTCCTTTGAACTCATCAGGTATATCTTCGGTTTCACTAAAGTTACCAGAATCTAATGGTAAACCTTCTAACTCACCTACTATTATCATTGTAGCAACACCAGGTGCTGTTGTACTATAAACCTCAACCGATACGGTTCTTGAGGTTCCTTCTAAGTAGTTAGATACGGGCTCAACATAAATACTATTTCCTCTTGAATCAATAAAGTCTATCTGAAGCTCTATACCTTTTCTCATGTAAGGTGAAACTTCTATGAGAAAAGAACTCTTACCTTGAGGTAAACTTTCAGGTATATCGGTAATTACGATGTGTCTAGATTTATCCTTATCATCTACCAATACATCTATTTTTTCAAGTCCAAGTAATCTATTGAATCTTTTTACGATGCTCATTAATGATTTTCCTATAATTTGATATCGATAATAAATATCATAACTTAATTATTTTAATATTTATTATATGTACAAAGTATGGAGATTATCGGTATGAAAAAGAAATATTCTTTTACAATAGAAGAAAGCCTTATGGATTGGTTTAGGGTATACGCTAAAGAAGAAAGCACCACTATGAGTGCTGTACTTAACCAACATATATTGAGTTTGAAGAGAGGTGGTAGTAAACCTAAGAATCTTTTATCTAGTCAAAAAATACGTTAGAGAACTTATCTTCCTTTTTGATTTCCAATAAGGTATCAACAGCATCTCTCATAGAATCTATATGAGATACAATCATCGTAAACTGAAATTGTGATTTTAGGAACTGAAACAGATTATATACTGAGTTTAGGTTATCACTATCCATTGTTCCCCAACCCTCATCGATAGCTAGAAAGTTAGCAGCTGGTAGGTTGGATACATTTATCAATCCTACACGCATAGCTAATGAAGATATGAATCTTTCCATACCACTACTCAACTCAAGAGGCCAGACATTATCATCATCATATACAATATAACAATTTACATTCTTACCATCCATTTCCAATATCATAGAGAAGTCTACAATCTGTGCTAAAATATCATTTACAGCACCTTCGATAGTTGGTAGAGCTTTTGATATTAGTTCGTAAGGTATACCATCTCGTTTGATAGCATCCATATAATATTGATAAGCAGCATACTTACCTTCCAACTCTTCTACCTTTTTAATGTTGGTCATTATGTTTCTACGATTTGTTTCTAGTACCTTTATCTCACCATTGACTGTTTGTAGTTTCTTATCCACATCTTCTATTTCAATCTCTAATCTATCAGATTCGTTTTGGTTGGAATCAATAGAATTATGTAAGTCTTTATTATACATAATATCTTTTTCTTGTTCGTGATAGAGATTAATCTTATCTTCTACTATAGCTAACTGATTGATAAGATTCTTCTTTCTTTCCCTAGTAAGTTTCTGTTCACTATCTACTTTACTGATATTAGATGTTAAGAGATTAAAACTTTCTATACATTCATCCATCTGTTGTTTGTGGGCAGTAATATGTGATAATCCACTTATGATACTTTCCAACTCATCAGACTTTTTTACAAATTTATCAGCTAAATTTTTATCTTCATTCAGTCTTTTTTTCGTTTGCATAGCATCTAATGTAAAAGGATTATCCATACAAAAAGAACAGTTAGTATCATACTCTAAATTACCAAGCTTCTCAATCTTATCTAACTTATTCTGAACTTCTATCTTTAATTTGTCTATCTCAATTTGATTGTTTCTTTTTTCTAGTGTGTATTGTTCAAATTGTGCAAACTTCTTGTCTACCTCATTCTCTTTGAATATATTTATCTTTTCGGTTAGTTCAGTTTCTTCTACCTTATATTGTTCAGAGAGAGTTTTCATCTTACCAAACTTTTCATCTGTAGTAGCTAGACTATTATTAAGAGACGACTTTCTTTCTTCTAAGTCATCTAAGCTCTCTAAGTTCTCATCAACCTTTCTAAGCTTCTTTGTAAGAGATATAATTTTTTTATCCGTTTCTTTCTTCTTCTCAATCATATCTTTTTTATTTGTCGTAAACTCTCTTGACTCTTTTCTAAACTTAGTTAGACTTTCTTTTATACTTGCTAAATCAGTATCATAGTTATTATCCCTAAAAGATTTTAGTAGAGCATGTACATCATGTATCTCCTCACTAGCTAAAGTAAATAGCTGGTCAAAAACACCGATACCCATAAACTGAGCTAATAACTCTTTTCTTTCTTTTTGTGTTTTATCTATAAACACTGTAGAGTTTGTTTGTAATGAAAGAGCAGTCATCACAAAGTCTTCGTATGTACCAATTAGTTTACGAATGTTTAACTGAGTAGTTCTTCTTTGGTCACCATTAAAAGATATCTTTTCACCAGCATCATCATAACTGTAGAAATCAACATTTACCTTTACATGACCATTCTTATGTCTCTTACCAAATCTTTCTATGAAGTAGTCCACACCCTCAACTTCTAATGTTGCTTTACAATAGAAATCATTCTTTTTGTTGTTTAGAACATTTACTGCTCTGTAAGCACGAGATGAAGTATCGAATAGACAGAATGATACAGCATCCAATAGGGAAGACTTACCACTAGCGTTTGGTGCAAACATTCCGATGATACCACTTAGTTTGGTAAAGTCAACAACATTGTTTTCTCCATAACTAAACATATTATCAAACTCAAACTTCTTCAGTTTCCAAACAACTCCTCTATTTACATTATCTTCAGGTAATCTACCATTTAGTTCTTCGTTTATCTTCTTTATCTCTATTAAGGTTTCATCGTCTACAAAATGGTTTTGTTTTAGATACTCTTCTATTAATCCATACTGATAATCAGACTCCCTAATATTACCGACTGCAATCCTTTGTCCTCTTACTTTTTCGTTAGAGAAGATAGAATCTGTTTTTGTGACTGTAACCTCTTTAATCCCATACTTACTATGAATCAGACTCATAGCCTTCTTTAGTTCAGATGGTTTTGTATTAGATACTCTAACTCTTAGACGAGCTTTCTTCGGAATATCAGGACAATCTGGTACTTTACCATTGTCGATATCAATAGTATAATAGCCGTAGTCATTTGGTATTTCAATATACTCAGACTTTCTCTTAGGAACATCCCACAATAAGTAACCGTGGCTCAACCCTTCTCCATGATTTTGTTGAACCAGAGAACCACAATATGATATGGTTTCCTTTTTATTGAGATGCTGTCGTTTGTGGATGTCACCAAGCAATCCCAAGTCATAACCTTTGAACTTAGATATATTTACATCAGATGGCAGTTTGAAACCTAAGTCCGTTTCTGATTTATCAACTGTTCCATGAAAGAGAACTATCTTTGTATCACCCTTAAAGTCTTTAGCTTCAATATAATCATCTTCTTTTTCCCATACATCCCATACGACAAACTTCACATCAGCACATTTGTAGACTCCACTACGCTTGAGGTAATGTAAATTAGGATGTTGTAGGTTGTTTACAATCGGCGTAAGAACATCCATTCTCGATATATTATTTAAGTTACAATCGTGGTTACCTGCAATCAATATCGTAGGACAGATATCAGACAGGTTCTTAAATAGACGAGAAAGCTGGTCGACTAATTCAGGCGACATTTCGGTTTTTGAATGAGCTATATCTCCACCAATATAGACTACGGCATTATCTTTATGTTTTCTTACCTCTTCATAAGTACGCTCAAATACTTCCTCATATTCTTTATGTCGCTTTAGATTTCTGATTTGAATATCAGATATATGATGTATGTATTTTAGTTTACGAAAAGGTACTTTAACAACATTTTCTTTAATCAAGTATTATCCTTTATGAATTTTTTTACTTCATTGATTTTGTTATTTGGTACTATTATATCCCAAGAAGTTTCTTCGGATAAACTGCCACTTTCATAATAAATAGTGATGGACTTTCCCAAATCAAATTTTTTCTTTACTTTCTCAAATAGGTCTTTATCATCTATATGAGCTTTCCACTCTTCGTCATTAAATTTCCATATATTTTTTTGTTTTGCCATTTAGTTTCATCCTCATCAAATCAGAGAAAGAAGTTTGTTTTGTTTCCTTTATGAGATTTATAACTTTTTTAAATCCCATATCAGATGGGTCTTCCTCTGAGAGATTAACATAATAAACATTGATACCATTTTTCATCAAACTATCCGTTATCTTTATCGAATCCATAATAGCATCACTGTCTAATAATATATATATCTGTTTAACTTGTTTTTCGTAAATTTTCTTCATTAGTGATTTTGGTATTGTTTTACCAAATAGAGGTATAGCATTTCTTCTGATGGCTATAGCAT